>Ga0224555_1000127_pt1 | contig 104252 bp, 91 predicted proteins | sample 714S23034metaG_FD_180687 | JGI IMG/M metagenome (GOLD analysis project Ga0224555, IMG submission 180687) | Peat soil microbial communities from Stordalen Mire, Sweden - 717 S2 30-34 | ecosystem: Environmental > Terrestrial > Soil > Wetlands > Peat | place: Sweden: Norrbotten County, Stordalen... | reverse complement strand
TCCATCGAACCAGAGCAGCTTGATCAGGTCGCCGCGACGACCGCGAAACGCAAACACATGGCCGGAGAGCGGCGCTTGTTCCAGCGCCGTCTGCACCACTGCGCTCAGCCCCGTGAAGCCGCGACGCGTGACCGACAAGTGCCGCTCTCCGGCCATGTGTTTACAGAATCAGAGACCAGAGGCGTGGATAACTTTCAGAATCTGGGCTAATAGCAGGTCGGGCGCGCAACCGAGGAGTACTACGCCGCCGGCAAGTAGCCCAACAACGACTTGCACGAGAATAGGTGATCGAATCTCGCTAATCTCGGCAGCTGGATCCGCGACGTAAACGCTCTTGAGCACCCGGAGGTAGTAGAAGAGTGATACGGCACTCATGGCTATGGCGACGATCACGAGCCATAGCAAGAGCTTTGAACCAGGGCTCGCAGCAAGGACAGCGGTGAACAGAAGGAATTTTGCGAAGAACCCAGAGAGGGGCGGGATGCCCGCGAGAGAGAGAAGGAAGATGGCGAGGCAAAAGGAGATAAAGGGAGCTCGTCTGCTAAGGCCGGCGAGATCAGATATCTTGTCGTTACCAAGTTGCTTCTCTGTTACGGCTAGAACGCCAAGAACTCCGAGAGTCGCCAGGGAATATGTCGCCACGTAATACAGAAGGGCGGCAAGGCTCTGCTGCGTATGCGTGACGTAGGCAAGGAGCATATACCCTGCATGGGCTACCGCCGAGTATGCGAGCAGCCGTCTCAGGCTGCTCTGAACGATGGCGACAAGATTGCCCAGCAGCATGGAGACGACAGCGACCACGACGAGAACAGGTACCCAGCCGCTCTGAAAATGGAATAGGGTGGCACTGCCTTCCGCCCCTGCAAAGCCCAGCACGAGCACCTGAAAGAAGATGAAGAAGCTGGCGACCTTTGATCCTGATGCGATGAATGCGGCACTGGGAAGTGGTGCGCCCTGGTATACGTCCGGGGCCCAGAAGTGGAAGGGTGCTGCTGCCACCTTGAAGCCAAAGCCAATTACAGTCATCACAATGGCGATGATCAGAAGTGGGCTAAGCGGCTGGCCATGAATTGCGCTGGCTATGTGCGTAAGACTGGTGGAATTTGAGAAGCCGTAAAGCAAGCTGAATCCAAACAGCATGAAAGCTGCCGACATTCCGCCGAAGAGAAAATATTTCAGGGCGGCCTCTGACGATCGAGGACTGCGCTTGTCAAAGCCCGCAAGGATGTAGAGCGACAGGCTCAAAAGTTCCAGGGAGATGAAGATGACCAGCAGATCCTGCGAGCCAACGAGGAACATCATGCCGACGGTCGCTAACAGGAGAAGCAGGACAAACTCGCTGACATGCTCGGTGAAGGTCGAATCCACTGAGAGAAGCAGCGTGACGATGGTCAGAGTCAGCAGCGCAATTTGAACCAGATGCGTGAGTGGATTCGCGACGAGTACGCCATCTAGAACGGTGGCCTGAGTCGACGCGAGCAGCAGCTTGAGAATGGCAACTGCGCAGCCAATGGATCCGATTGCCGCTGCGGCCGCAAAGCGGATGCGAATCCTGGATTTGCGGAAGAATGTCAGATCGGCAGCCACGACGAGGAGCGCCGTGACGGTAACAATGATTTCCGGCCAAGCAAGCCCTAACAATTGTCCGTAGTTGGTCACGTTCATTACCATCCCCCCTTACGTAAGCCCTGAAAGAGGGGAGATTCTAACGCTGGATGAATCACATTCAGAAATAGTTGAGGGAAGGTTCCGACGACCACACTCGCGCAGATTAGGATCGCCGCACCAATGCGTTCTGGAAATGAAATAGGTGGAAGCGGTGGAAGTGGTTCGGTAGACTCAGTATCCGCTCCCGCAAAGAATGCCTGTTGCATGGCACGCCATATATAGGCGACACCGGCCACAAGCCCTATTCCTACAAAGACAATAAGCGACGGATAGGAACGCCAGACACCGACCACGATCATCAACTCCGCGACGAATCCACTGAACCCTGGCAGACCCATGCTTGCCATTCCAGCAATGACAAACGTCACAGCCGCAAATGGGATGACCTTGTTGAGATGCATCGGTCCCAGCGCCGGCAGGTCACGAGTGTGTGTGCGGGAGTACACCATGCGGCCGACCACAGCGAAAAGCAATCCGGCGAGAATGCCATGCGACACCATTTGAACTACTGCGCCAGAAATTCCAATTTGATTCAAGGTCATCAAGCCCAGGAGGATGAACCCCATGTGGCTGATACTCGAATAGCCAATGACAAATTTGAAATCTTTCTGCACCAGTGCAACCAGGGCACCGTAGAGTATCCCGATGACGGCGAGCACCGCAAAGACATCACGCCAGGAACCAAGGCCGACGACGTGAAAGCCCCATGGACTCATGCCAAGAGGGAAGAGCGTCATCGCGACGCGAAGACATCCATAGGCTCCCAACTTCATGACGACGCCAGCCAGCAGCATGGAAGCAGCGGTAGGTGCAGCTACGTGACCCGTCGGAGCCCATGTATGGAAAGGCCACAGGCCCGCCAGGATTCCAAAGCCAACGAAGACAAGTGGGAAGGCCCACATCTGAAAGTGAAGTGGATAGGCATACCCGGCAAGATATCCGAGAGCCATACTCTTTGAGCCGGCAAGGACGTAGGCCGCGAGCAGGCCAACAAGCACCATTGCGCTACCGATGAACGAGTAGAGCACGAGCTTCATTGCGGCGTATTCCCGGCGGGTCGATCCCCATATGGCGATCAGGAAATATTTTGGTATCACTACGATTTCGTAAAAGACAAAGAGCAGAAAGAGATCATAGCTGAGAAATACACCGTACACTGCGCCGATCAGCACTAGATAGAATCCAAAGAATTCTTTTATCCGCTGCTCGATGTTCCAGGAAAAAAGAACCCCGCAAACTCCGATGATTCCAGTGAGCAAGAGCAGGGTCAGACTGATGCCATCTGCCTTGAGGTTGAACGAGATGCCTAGTGATGGGATCCAGGGCACGTTGACAACTGTCAGCATCTCACCAGTCCGGTGCTGGATAAAGGCGGTCAGCGTGATGGCAAAGGTGACGAGAGTTGTCAGAAGCGCAACGATGCGTGCCCAAGCCGCCCTACGACTTGGCAAGAAGAAGAGTGCCAGAGCCCCAAGAAAGGATATGTAGATCGTCCATGCAAGCATAATCAAAAATTCCGCAGATTTAGCGCCATCTGTATGGCGGTATGGTTGACGACGCCGAGAATAAGTTGGGGATATAGGCCCAGAGCAAACATAAGTCCAATTGCAGGTACGAGCGTCAGACGCTCGCCTATCGTTAGATCGGGAAGGTGAACCCACTTCTCTCCGAGCGGACCATAAAAGACACGCTGCAGAATTCCGAGAATAAAGATTGCCGTAATGAGTAGTCCAATTGCCGACAGGGCAGTGGCCCACGTGACGAGAGGTAACGCGCCCTTGAAGATCAGGAACTCACCGATAAACCCGTTCAACCCCGGCAGGCCCAGCGAAGAAAAGAGAACGATCCCCATAAGGCCGGTGAAGACGGGCACAACTTTGCGCAAGCCACCAAAGTCGTTGAGCCCGCGTAGACCGCCGGTCCGCTTTTCCAGCATTGCGACGAACCAGAACATGGTTGCGGCGGTCAGTCCGTGGTTGAACATCTGGAGAAAGACGCCGTTCATCGCGGCAAACTTCTGGGCGGTAAGCGCTGTGTCCCCACCGGTGAATTTGACGACCGCGAAGATTCCAAGCATGCAGTAGCCAAGATGATTGATCGAGGAATAGGCAAAGATGCGCTTGAGATCAGTTTGGGCAAGCGCTGCATATGCCGACAAGATAACGGTTGCTACCGCGAGCCAAAGAAGCGGCGTCAGAACCTGTTGCATCTGAACGCCGAACAGGGGAAGAAGAATGCGGAGGAAACCGTAAAGCCCCATCTTTGACATTGCGCCAGTCAAAAGGATCGTTGTGCCAGTTGGCGCTTCAGAGTAGGCCGAAGGTAGCCAAGTGTGAAAGGGAATCAGCGGTACTTTGACGGCGAAACCAAGGAAAGCACCCAGAAATATCACCATAGCAGTGTGTTCCGGCGTGAATAGGTGCCAGCCGAGTTTGCCAACCACGGCTGGCATCAGTTGTCCGCTCTGTGCCAAGTGCGCCAGTTCAGTGAAATCAAATGTTTTCGTTGCCAAATATATAGCCAGAAATGACATCAGCATAGCGATGCTTCCGACCATTGTGTATATCAGGAACTGCATTGCAGCCTTGGCGCTCTTCGATCCACCCCATAACTTGATAAGGAAGAATGCTGGGATCAGGCTAAGTTCCCAAAAGATGAACCAGTGGAAAAAGTTCAAGGCCGTAAAAGTGCCAAAGAGGCAAGACTGTAGCAGGAGGACGAGTGAGAAATAGAGGGGTACCCGCTGCTGAATCTGCCATGATGCGAGCATACCAATCGGTACAACGATAGAGGTGAGTAACAACATCAGAAGCCCGAGGCCATCGATTCCGACTCGATATTCAGCATTGAGCGATGGAATCCAGGTGTGGAGTTCCTGAAATTGAAAGCCGTCGGCTACAGTATTGAACTTGTGCCAGAGAACCAGGGTCAGGATGAGCGCTACGAGGCTAAACGCTAGCGCGATCCAGCGCACAAGAACTTTGTTGCGACCACCAAGCGCAAGCAAAACAATTGCACCGACAACTGGCACCATGGTCAAGGTTGTGATCCACGGAAAAGTGATCATATCTTGGCCTTCCAGAGCAGTAGTATCGTGAACACGATGAGTGCGCCGGCAACGATCTTCAGATATCTCTGTATTCGGCCGGCCTGAAGCAAGGACAATATCTGGCCGCTACGCGATACGCCCTGGCAGCCCCCATCAAAGCCAGAATTGACAACGTGTGTGTCAAGGAAGTTGTCTAGGTATGCGAATCCAAACACGATTTGAGTCACCGTCTGAACCGCGCCATTCCAGACCCAACGGTCGAGCCAATCGGAGATCTTTGACAGTTGAGTATTCAGCTTTACGAACGTCGCGCCGTATATTGCGTCGAAATAGAGCGCATTGCCCAGTGCAGAGAAGATGGAAGGTGAAAGCCTGCCGACGTTATCAGGAGCGTCAACACTTTCGATTGGTTTGCGGCCGTAGAACCACCATCCGATGGTAAGGCCAAGTAGAACGATGACTGATGATGACAGCATGACCGGGAGCATGCCACCAGTGGAGAATGCTGAGAAGTCTAGGGGTGCCTGTGTATCTTCCAGGAAAGATTGGAACCAAGGCCACGCTGGAGTCCCAAGGAATCCTAGCAAGAGGGCAAACACCGAAAGAATCATGAGCGGTATTGTCATCACTGCGGGACTCTCATGCGGAGCGCTTGAGCCATGGTGGTTTGTCGTGTCCGGAGAAGCAAGGGAATGAGATAGATCAGCGGTTTCTTCAGCCAAGCGCGACTTTCCGCCAAAGACGTAAAAAACCTGGCGGGACATATAGAACGCGGTCAGTAAGGCTGCGAATGCGCCCATATAAAACGGCGCCTGCGAGATGTTCCACGTGTGCGCTGCGTGAAGAATTTCGTCCTTACTCCAAAACCCGGAGAAGAGCAATGGGAATCCGCACAGTGCCAGCATGCCCACGGCATACGTAGCGAAAGTGACAGGCATGAGCCTTCCGAGGCCACCCATGCGTCGAATGTCCTGCTCACCTGAGCAGCCGTGAATGACGGAGCCTGCGCCGAGGAACAATAGCGACTTGAAGAAGGCGTGGGTGATGAGATGGAACATTCCGACGGAGACGCCACCAACTCCGAGGCCCATCATCATGTAGCCCAGCTGTGAGACGGTGGAGTAAGCGAGAATTCGTTTGATGTCGTACTGTGCGACGGCGATCAGGGCACCAAAGAGGGCCGTGATTGAGCCCACCCAAGTCACTGCCTGCAGCGCAGTGGAAGTTGTCAAGACGCTAGCGATTCCTGCGTGCGCGCTCATGAGCGGATAGACTCGAGCGACGAGAAATACTCCGGCCGCCACCATCGTTGCGGCGTGGATCAGTGCACTCACGGGTGTCGGGCCCTCCATCGCGTCGGGGAGCCAGACGTGCAGGGGAAATTGGCCCGACTTGCCGACTGCGCCACAGAAGATCAGCAGTGCAATGCCTGTCGCAGCGCAGATCCCTATTGTGGTGGTCTGGGCCACAAGATAGTTGATTGCGGAAGGTTCAAGGCAGCCCGCACCTCCGTTGTAAAAGAGCAGGGTGCCTGATTGCCCATACAGCCAGACCATTCCAAGGAAGAATGGAATATCTCCGATGCGGGTCACAATGAAGGCTTTTTTCCCAGCAGCTGCGGCTTTCGGATTGCTGTACCAGAATCCAATCAGCAGATAGGAAGTGAGGCCTACGATCTCCCAGCACATGAAGAGCAGAAGCAGGCTGTTTGCAATAACAACACCGAGCATAGCACCGGCGAACAGCGCCAAGAAGCAAAAGAAGCGCGTGAAGTTCTCGTCGTGCGCCATATACCCGACGCTGTAGATAAAGATCAGCAGGCCTACGAATGTAACCATCACCAGCATCACGGCGGTCAGGGGATTCAATACCCAGCCGAGCGATAACCATTGATTGCCAAATTGAAACCAGCGGAAATCGAAGATCTGCAGGCTAGCTTCACCATGATTTCGAAGCCAAAGCACGTGAGCAAAAGCCCATAGGGACAGTAGAAAGGAGATGGCCATAGAGCCGATGGCCAGTGACGCGGCGAGGACGCGGCTCTTCCGCTTCGCGAGGGCACTGATTCCCGCAGCCAAGATTGGCAACGCGGGGACCAGCCAGAGATTTTGTACGATCCAGTTCATTGAATGCCGGGAAATAGTTTCAGGTAAATGATAGGACTCTGTTCCTTGTATACAAGGGAGGCGTATCTGGAATATGTGATTTTGCTAAATAGTACATTCTTCATGCGCTGCTTAGCCTTTCATCGAGTTCATCTTGTCCAAATTTGTTGTTTTAGAATGACGGTAGACGGCAAGGATAATACTCAAGCCGACCGCAGCCTCTGCGGCGGCAACGCTGATGGAAAAAATGGCGAACATTACGCCGGTCAATGCTTCGGGGTTGGGACCATAGCGCCAAAAGGCAATGAAGTTCAGGTTGGCAGCGTTGAGCATCAGTTCAATTCCGATAAGTACGAGAATTGCATTGCGTCGGGTCAACGCACCGGCCAATCCGATGGAAAAGAGAAGGGCTGACAAGAGTAGATAGCCTGACATCGGACTCATCGTGCCCCCCGAGTTTCATCCATCGCGAGTACGCCTGCTCCAATGAGTGCAGCGGTTAGCAGCAGGCCGATCACTTCGAGCGGCAGAACAAATCCGTGCATCAGCGCAACACCGATCTGATTGACAGACGCCTCAGGTTGCAGGGTCTGTACTTGCAGCGCCTTTGTTCCAGAGGAAACGGCCCATGCCAGAACCGCAAACACGATACCGGCAATAAGAGCGCCTGATAACTGGAAAGAAGAGGAGCCGTGCGGCTCAGTCGGCTCAGCACTCCGGGTCATCATGATGGCGAACACCGCAAGGATGGCTACCGCACCTACATATACAAGAATCTGCGTGAATCCCACGAATTGAGCACCGAGCTGCAGATACAGTGCGGCTAATCCGACTAAGCCAAGGGTCAGCGCGAGGACGCAGTGCACCAGATTCCTCAGGCTCATCGCGGCAGCGGTTCCGGCGATCGTAATTGCAGCGAGTAGCAAAAAAGAAATTGTCATCTTGGAACTATTCCGACCATGCAAAGTAATTAGATACAGATGAACACACTGAGCGCGACAACCTTGTGACGTCCGTCACAGGTCTAAGCAGCAAAGCGATATGTGCGTACGTGGAACCACTTGCCGCGTCTTAGTCCACGGCTCAACGAGATGCAGGAAACAACTACTAGCAAGGTAACGACCAACCACCGCAAAAGTCCCGCGGGCATATAGTGCCAAACCCCGGCGCCAAAGATATTTATTAGTGACAGGGGTAACATGAATTTCCATGCAAAGTTCATCAGTTGATCCATTCGAAGGCGAGGAAGAGTGCCGCGAATCCAGATGAATACTAGGATCAAGGTAAGTAATTTTGTGAAGAACCAAACGTAGGACGGAATCCATGTCAGGAACGAAAAGGGAGCGGCCCAGCCACCGAGGAAGAGCGTAATCGCCATTGCGCTGGTGGCAAACATGCCAAGGTATTCACCCAGGAAGAATAGGGCAAACTTGAAGCCCGAGTATTCAATGTAGTAGCCGGCAATGATCTCCGATTCTCCTTCCGGCAGATCGAACGGGCAACGATTGGATTCCGCGGTCGCGGCAATCAGGAAGATAACAAATCCGGTCAGCCCCCACGGAGTGAATACGTACCAGTGTGGCCAGATTCCTGTGTAACTCGCCTGCATATTCACAATGGCCACGGTTGATAACGATCCGGCTGCCATGATGACGACTACTGATGCCAGAACCAAGGGCATTTCATAGCTGATCATTTGTGCAATGGCGCGCATCGCACCGAGCAGGGAATACTTACTCCGGCTGGACCAGCCGGCCATGAAGACGGCAAGCTCCACCATGGAGCCGACCGCGAAGAAAAACAGCACGCCGGCATTCAGATTGGCGATTACCATATTTCTGCCGATAGGCAGGACCGCATAGACGAGAAAGGAAGCAGTTACGAGCAGCAGCGGCGCCAGAAGATGAACCAGATGGTCCGCGGTGCGCGGAATGATATCTTCCTTAGTCAGCGATTTGATCCCATCAGCCATGGGCTGCAGAATGCCAAATGGGCCTGTACGGTTAGGACCGTAGCGGTTCTGCATTCTTCCCAGGCCTTTACGTTCGAGCACTGTGGTGATCGCGAATAACAGTGGGAAGGCGATCAGGACAGGCACGACGGAAAGCAGGGCAGAGAACACCGGCTGGAGTCCAGCGGGCACATAGCCCAGGAGCCAGTGCTTCGACAACACAAAGATCTGATCGATTATTTCAGGCATAAGTCCGTACCGTCCGCCACAAGAATCCGTAATTTGTTATCGGCCACCGAGATCGTCACTGTACCCTCGTCGTTTCTCCGGCACCGGGGGTGAGAGTTTGCGCGGCTGCGGCAGCTTTGGCCTCCGCAGCTTGCCGTGCCTTCGCCTCTGCTTTGGCACGTTCCTCAGCGAATGCCGCATCCACGGCCGCCGCTTCGGTGGGATGAATTTTGTTGTAATATTCGTTGGATTTGGCTAACTGCTCCCTATTCAACAGCAGACCGCCAAAACGGTCATCCGTGCTTAGCTCGAATGCTACGTCCATCTTAATGGCATCAAACGGGCAGACCTCGACGCAGATCTGGCAACTCATACAGACGGAGATATCGATATTGAAGGTCGTTGGATAAGACTGTGGTTTCCCCGTTGCATCCGGCTTCTTGTCCTTGCTCTTTTCGATGTAGATGCATTTGGGCGGGCACTCCTTCTCGCAGATTTGACAAGAGACACACCGCAGGCCCTGTTGCCAGTCCGTGCCGTCATAGACCAGGAACGGAAAGTCACGTGTCGCCTCAATTTGTGGAAGGCGTTCCTCTGGAAATTGAACAGTTGTCAGTCGATCCTTGTTGACGTAGCTGCCAAAGAAATTGCGCGCAGTCTCGGCCAGACCCTTCAGAATACCTTCACCTATCACAGGTCGCCCCCCCGATGTCACAACATGACGGCGTAGCCGCCGAAAGGCGATCGCCCAAGCCGATAACTTTATACCTAGTACTCGAACTCAACGATCCACCTCACCCAAAACAATATCTACGCTGCCCAGAATGATAACGATGTCTGCTACGTTCTGGCCCAGGCACATGTCTTCCAAGAGTGTCAGGTTGATCAGGCTCGGAGGACGCACGCGAAAGCGATAGGGATTTGAAGATCCATCGCTGATCAGGTAAAAGCCAAGCTCACCCTTCGGTCCTTCGATTCGCCCGTACGCTTCGCCTGCTTTTGGACGGAACCCGCGGGTCTTCGTGTTCGGGTCCATGATTGGACCGGAAGGAACGTCGCGCATAGCCTGCTTCAGAATCTCGACCGACTCCCGCATCTCCAGCACACGAAGCATGTACCGGTCATACACGTCGCCGTTCTCACCCAAGGGAACCCTGAAAGAGAAGCGATCGTAGATGCCATACTTGTCTACTTTGCGAAGGTCATAGTTCACCCCGGAAGCTCTTGCCATTGGCCCGCTGATGCCGGCATTCACCGCCTGCTCCCTGGAGACCACCCCAACTCCCTGGGTGCGCGCCATGAGAATTTCATTGCTCACGAGGAGCCGTTCAAATTCGTCGAGAAACCGCGGGAACGCGTCTATGACTTTTTGTGCCTGCTGCAGCCAGCCGGCGGGCGCGTCCACGCGGCAGCCGCCGAAGCGCATGTAATTGCACATCATGCGGGCCCCGGTCAGCGCCTCAAACAGGTCCAGAATTTTCTCGCGCTCGCGGAAGGCGTACATCAGGGGGGTTCCGCTTGCACCCATGTCCTGCATCAGGAATCCGACCAGGCCGGCATGGTTCTGCAGCCGGGTCAATTCGCCCGTAATAACCCGAAGGTACTCGGCGCGTTCCGGTACCTGTATGCCCGCCAGCTTTTCGACGGCAAGAGCGTAGGCCCAGTTGTTGGTGATGGAGCAGATGTAGTCGAGCCGGTCGGTGTAGGGCATACAACCGAGATAGCTTTCAGTCTCGGCAATCTTTTCGTGATTGCGATGCAGGTAGCCGAACACCGGCTTCAGCTTGACGACCCGCTCACCGTCCAAGGCGACATCCATGCGAAAGACGCCGTGCGTGGAGGGATGCTGCGGCCCCATCGAAACTTCCAGCAGTTGGCTGTCGGTGCGATCATCGGATTGGCTTGGGGTCAAATCTACAGGGGCCTCTGTCAAGACGCTCATAGCCCTCCCTCCGCACTAAGGTGCTCCTTGGCCCGCTTCAGCACTTCATCGTGGGCCGTTGGCTCATATTCGTAATCGTCAGGGTCGACGTAATCTCTGCGCATCGGATGGTCTTCAAACCCCTCCCACATGAGGAGTCGACGCAGATCCGGATGACCGTCGAAGATGATTCCAAACAGGTCAAATATTTCGCGCTCCTGATAATCCGCACTCCGCCAGACCGGGGTTAGGGAAGGCAGATGAACACGGTCAGCGCGGTCTTCAGTTCGCATCCTAAGAACCACTGGTCCCTGCCGTTGCTCGACGGAGAAAAGGTGGTATACCGCTTCCAAATACCCGCCAGACTGGGTCTTTAGAACCTCGTCGACCTCTTGTTCCACACCATCGACGACCTTCTTCGTCTTGACCTTTGTGGAGACCTCTTTGGCCGGCCAATCGACGCCAGTGACGTTAGAGCAGTAATCGAGCCGCAGATTTGCAGCGTCCCGCAGGAAGCCAGCCACCGCAAACGCGTGATCGGGGTCGACCAGCAGGGAATGCTGACCAGATGGGCTACCGTTGGGAATGATCTCCAGCGAGCAGCCGGGAACGTTAGCCTCGATTTCGGACTTAATCTCTTCCAGATTCATTCTTGCCTGCAATTGAAATGTTGACGAGAGGAACTTTCCATACTTCGGGATTTTGCGGCGGTACGAGATCGTGCGCTCCAAACTCCGGCACGATAAATTCACTTGGTAAATCGGCATTCAAATGACGCGGCCTGTTCGGTCCGGTCAGGCGCTGTTCGTCGATCATCTTCTGCAACAGCAGAAACGCGTCGATCAGCGCCTCTGGCCGCGGCGGACATCCAGGAATGTAGACATCCACAGGGATGTAACGGTCGATTCCTTTGAGCACATTGTAACCCTGCTTGAATGGGCCACCGGAGATGGCACATGCGCCCATGGAGATCACATATTTCGGCTCCGCCATCTGGTTATAGAGCCGCACGACTTGTGGCGCCATTTTTTTGGTCACCGTGCCGGCAACAATCATTAGATCCGCCTGCCGGGGAGAGGGGCGGAAGACCTCGGCGCCGAAGCGGGCGAGGTCATAGCGCGCCATGGTCGCGGCTATCATCTCGATGGCGCAGCAGGCAAGGCCGAAGTTCAGCGGCCACACAGAACATTTGCGACCCCAGTTGTAGAGTTCCTGAAGAGACGTGGCAACAACTCCCTGCCGTCCCAACTCGCTCTTTAGTTGTTCATCCATGTACTCAAAGCCTTCTAAAGTCAACGCTCAATCGGTTTATCGCGCCGGTGCACTAAAGAGTTTATCCGCGCTACGGTTAGGTCCAGCTCAACACGTTCTTCTGGCAGGCCCAGACAAGGCCTCCAACCAGCAAGAGTAGAAAAACCAGCATGTCGATGGATTCTGCTGCAGTGAAACCGCCAAACGCTACAGCAAACGGCAGAAGAAAGACTGCTTCCACGTCGAAGACCAGAAAGATGATCGCATAGATGTAATAGCCCGTTTTGAATTTAATCCAGGCGTCCCCGGTAGATTCCAGCCCGCACTCATAGATGGCATTCTTGCTTGGTCCGGATTTCTGCGGAGAGAACTTCTTCGCCCAGATCCACGCCAGCACTATAGGCCCGATAGCGAAGCCGGCGCCTCCGATCAACAGCACGATAACAGGCAGATAGAGATGGTTTGTCATAGTTCTGTGTACAACATTACCAGATGGCAAAAAAATGACTTGTGACGAACGTCACAACCGATGATCGCCCACTGGCTGAAAATGGCAGACAGTTGACAGGTGACTGTATGGACGATCAACAAACGGTGATCCTTGACGGTAATGAAGCAGTGGCTTCGGTGGCTTACCGGCTTGCGCAAGTCATCGCAATCTACCCTATCACCCCATCATCCACGATGGCGGAGTGGGCAGACGAGTGGCAGCAGACGGGGCGGAAGAATATTTGGGGTACTGTACCGCTGATCGCCGAAATGGAGAGTGAAGGCGGGGCGGCTGGCGCCATGCACGGAGCCCTTCAGGCTGGTGCCTTCAGTACTACGTTTACGGCATCGCAAGGCTTGCTGCTGATGATCCCCAATTTGTTCAAGATAGCGGGGGAACTAACGTCCAACGTCATTCATGTCACAGCAAGGTCCATTGCCACGCATGCGCTGTCCATATTTGGCGACCACTCGGATGTCATGGCCTGCAGGTCGACAGGGTATGCGATGCTCGCATCCAACTCGGTGCAGGAGGCTGGCGACCTTGCCCTGATTGCCCACATCGCCACGCTTGAGGCGCGCATTCCCTTCATGCATTTTTTCGACGGCTTCCGCACGTCGCACGAGATCAACAAGGCGATCGCGATCTCGGATGAGACCATTCGAGCTCTGCTCGAGGAGAAGTTTGTTCTAGCCCATCGCGAGCGTGCCCTCAGCTCCGACTACCCCATTCTGCGTGGCACGGCCCAGAATCCGGACGTCTTTTTTCAGGCACGCGAGGCCTGCAACCCCTTTTATCGGGCTTGCCCAGCGATTGTTCAGACGGCGATGGACCGATTTGCGAGCCTGACTGGACGGGCCTATCATCTGTTCGATTATGTTGGCGCTGCTGATGCTGAGCGCGTCCTTGTTCTGATGGGATCGGGCGCGGGGGCGGCAGAAGAAGCGATTAGCAGCCTCAATGCGCAGGGGGAAAAGCTTGGCTTGCTCAAGGTCCGTCTTTACCGACCCTTTGCTGCCGATGCTTTTGTTGCAGCACTTCCGGACACCGTAAAGTCAATTGCGGTACTTGACCGAACCAAGGAGCCGGGCGCACTCGGCGAGCCGCTCTACCAGGATGTCGTCGCTGCGTTGAGTGAGTCATTCTTCGGGGACTCGCCGCGGTTTGCACAACATCCGCGGGTTGTGGGTGGACGGTATGGACTTTCTTCCAAAGAGTTCACTCCGGCCATGGTCAAGGGGATCTTTGATGAGTTGAAAAAGTCGCGCCCGAAGAATCATTTCACCATCGGGATTCAGGACGACGTGACCCACACCAGCCTGGATTACGATCCTGACTTTTCCACGGAAGATCCGCGCACTGTGCGCGCCATGTTCTACGGCCTGGGCTCAGATGGGACGGTAGGGGCCAACAAGAACTCCATCAAAATCATCGGTTCGGAGACGTCGAACTATGTCCAGGGCTACTTCGTCTACGACTCGAAGAAGTCCGGTTCGGTCACGACATCCCATCTGCGCTTTGGCCCAGAGCCCATTCGTTCGACGTACCTCATCAGCAAGGCCAATTTTGTGGCTTGCCATCAGTTTTCCTTCCTGGAGCGCATGGATATTCTCACTGCGGCCGCTCCGGGAGCTATCTTTCTACTGAACTCGCCCTACGGACCGGACGAGGTGTGGTCGCATCTGCCGCGAACGACGCAGGCGACGATTCTCGCAAAGAAGCTCCAGTTCTACGTCATCGATGGCGATTCCGTAGCTCGTGAAACGGGGATGGGCAACCGCATCAACACCATCATGCAGACCTGCTTCTTCGCCATTAGCGGCGTGTTGCCGCGCGACGAAGCGATTGAGCAGATCAAGAAGGCCATTAAAAAGACTTACGGCAAACGTGGCGACGTGGTGATGCAGAACTTTGCAGCTGTCGATGCGGCCCTTGCCCGTCTGCATCCAGTAAAGCTGCCGGAGCAGGTCAGCGCCACCTTTGACATTCTTCCCATGTTTCCCATGGAGGCGCCCAGCTTCGTCCACGATGTTCTGGGTGAGATGGCGGCAGGCCGTGGGGATTTGCTGCCAGTGAGCGCGTTGCCGCCCGGAGGAACGTTTCCCACCGGAACCGCGCATTGGGAGAAGCGCAATATCGCCCAGATAATTCCCGTCTGGGACAGGGATCTGTGCATCCAGTGCGGAAAGTGCGTGCTGGTTTGCCCCCATGCGGTTATCCGCGCCAAGGTCTATGATTCTGCGCTACTGTCCGGCGCGCCAGAGACATTCAAGAGCGCCAAGCCCAGATGGCGTGGCATGGAGGAGGAGCTCTACACGCTACAGGTCGCACCCGAGGACTGCACCGGCTGCCATATTTGCGTGGAGATCTGCCCCGTAACGAGCAAGAGCGAACCGAACCACAAGGCGCTCAATATGGAGATGCAGGCTCCTCTACGTGAGACTGAAGCGAAGAACTGGAGCTTCTTCGAGTCCTTGCCTTCGGTAGACCGCAAACGGCTGTCTCACACCCAAGTTAAGGACATTCAACTCCTCGATCCTCTCTTTGAGTTCTCTGGCGCCTGCGCAGGCTGCGGCGAAACACCTTACATCAAACTGCTCACGCAACTCTTTGGCGATCGGCTCTTTATTGCGAATGCCACAGGCTGCTCTTCGATCTATGGTGGCAACCTTCCTACCACTCCCTACACCGCGAACAAGAGCGGACGCGGACCGACGTGGTCGAACTCTCTCTTTGAAGACAATGCGGAGTTCGGTTTGGGCATGCGGTTGGCGCTCGACCAGCAGAAGGAGTACGCAGAGGAACTGCTACGGCAACTTGCGCCAAGGGTTGGTGACGATCTCGTGACTGCCATCCTATCCGCCGACCAATCCAGCGAGGGTGGGATCGATGCACAACGCGAGCGCGTGCTGCTCGTCCGGGGCAAATTGACCGGTGTGGACTCAACGCAGGCCCGCACTTTGCTAACGGTGGCCGACTCCCTGGTGCGCAAGAGCGTCTGGCTCGTGGGTGGTGATGGCTGGGCCTATGACATTGGTTTCGGTGGACTCGACCATGTGCTTGGTTCCGGCAAAAACGTCAAGGTCCTGGTGCTCGATACCGAGACCTATTCCAACACCGGTGGTCAGATGTCCAAGGCAACGCCGCGGGGCGCGGTCGCCAAGTTCGCCGCAGGAGGCAAGCTTACCAGCAAGAAAGATCTTGCGATGGAGGCCGTCAGCTACGGTTCGGTGTATGTCGCACGCGTTGCCATGGGCGGCGGCGACATGCAGACCATCAAGGCATTTCAGGAGGCCGAGGCGTACAACGGTCCTGCGCTCATCATTGCCTACAGTCACTGCATCGCCCATGGGTATGATCTCGCCCAGGGCATGGAGCAGCAGAAAAATGCTGTGCTTTCGGGCTACTGGCCGTTAATGCGATACAATCCAGCGCTCCGGGATCAAGGCAAGAATCCCTTTCAACTCGACTCCAAAGCGCCGTCCATTTCGCTTGAGGAATACCGCTATCACGAGGCTCGTTACACCATGTTGGCGCGCAGCGATCCTGATGCCGCCAAAAAACTTCTAGACGAAGCCCAAAACGATGTTGAGCGTGAGTGGCGGGTGTACTTTGACCGGGCCGCTATTGCGGGACGCTTCGAATCTCGGCATATAACCCCGCCGGAACCGGTGGGGGATGCCCTGCTTGTGGGAACAAGAGGCGCCGAATGATCAGCGAAGTGGGCGCCAACTATTTCAATCTGAAGCGTTTCGGCCCTTTTAACCCATCGCATCCCATATCTTACGACCGAGAAGATGGACTTGGTCCGCTTGGATGGGCGAACGCGAGCGTTGCTCGATCCAAGAGATGCATCGCAGTCTCAATCGCTGGTTTATTGCGGATGCATCCGGCGTTGATCGGTGTAACGATATTAAGGCGATTAGCGCCTATCCTCTGTGGCAGACGGTCATGCGGGTGGACTACAATTCTAATGACGTGAATTAGATGGACGGCCGCCAAGCGACCGCGGGAATATTGGGGCTGTAAGCCAGCAATTATCTCGCCTGACATTCCGCTGAACTCTATCAAAATAAAATGGATGATGGAAGGATTTTTAAATGGTTACCAGTACTCTCGCTGTTCAGAGCCAGCCAATCGCAGACTCTTTGGCTCACTCGAAGAAAATCGTGAACGATTTCTCGATCCAAATTGCAACTGTCAACGGCTCAGGTTCACAATCCGCCAATAGCATTCTTCTCCGCAGCATCTTCAACATGGGCGTACCTGTATCGGGCAAGAATCTTTTTCCTTCTAATATCGCTGGAATGCCTACCTGGTTCGTCATTCGTGTCAACCGTCACGGATGGGTGGCACGCAAGAACGAGATCGATCTCTTGATCGCCATAAATCTTGAGAGCGTGGAGGAGGACATCCGTACGCTGCCGACCGGTGGGTCAGTCATCTATGATGAAGCTTTCAATCTCACCGATCTGCGCTCCGATCTGACCTATTATCCAGTTCCTTTCGACCGGTTGGTCGCGGCCACGGGCGCGGAGATGAAGGTTCGCAAGCTGATCAAGAACATGGTCTATGTAGGTGTTGCTGCTCAACTGCTGTCGATCGACCTCAAGGGCCTAGAGAGTATCGTCCGCAAGCAATTTTCTAAAAAGACCGCAGTAGCCGATCTGAACTGGAATGCTGTCCAGCTTGGTTTCGACTATGCCGCCAGTACGTTGACCAAGCAGGATCCGCTTGTTGTCGAGCCAATGAATGCCACACAGGGCAAGATCATCATCGATGGCAATGCCGCTGCCGCCATGGGTGCACTGTTCGCCGGTGTCACTGTCGTTGGCTGGTACCCCATCACACCGTCGACTAGTATTGTCGAAGACCTCATCAAGTACCTGAAGCAGTACCGTGTCGAGAAAGATGGCAAGGCGAGCTTCGCAGTCGTACAGGCCGAAGATGAACTTGCCGCAATTGGCATGGTGCTCGGTGCTGGATGGGCTGGTGCCCGGTCAATGACCGCGACCTCAGGGCCCGGAATATCCCTTATGGCGGAGTTCGCCGGCCTCGGCTACTTCGCCGAGATCCCTGGCGTCATCTTCGATGTCCAGCGGACCGGTCCCTCCACGGGACTACCCACTCGCACCGCGCAGGGCGATATCAGGTCTATCGCAGGACTCTCCCATGGGGATACGAAACACGTCCTTCTGCTTCCGGGATCGGTCAAGGAGTGCTTTGAGTTCGGAATTCAGGCCTTCGACCTTGCGGAGCAACTGCAAACCCCGATCTTCGTTCTCCTGGACCTCGATCTCGGTATGAACAACTGGATGTCGGAGCCTTTCGTCTATCCCGAGAAGCCAATCAACCGTGGTAAGGTCCTCAACGCCAAACAACTCGAGGAACTCGGTGGATTCTCGCGGTACAAGGACGTTGACGGTGACGGGATTGCATATCGCACCATCCCCGGCACGGATCATCCCTCCGCCGCCTACTTCACCCGCGGCACCGGCAAGAACGAGAAGGCGCTCTACTCCGAGCGGCCGGAAGTGTACCAGGACAACATGGAGCGGCTGGTTCGCAAGTTCGAAACCGCAAAGACTCTGGTTCCCAAACCCATCCTGGACGGCAGTGGCAAACAGAAGATCGGCATCATCGCATATGGCACCAGCGACTGCGCAGTGCTCGAGAGCCGTGACCAGTTGGAGCGTGAATCGAAGATTGCAACCGATTACCTCCGCGTCCGCGCTTACCCGTTTACGCAGGAGGTGGATGAGTTTGTCGCCCGGCACGAGACGGTCTATGTCGTCGAGCAGAACCGCGACGGTCAGCTTCTAAATCTGCTGAAGATCGATCTCGATCCAGCCTATGCTACAAAGCTGCATTCCATCACACACTACAATGGGCTACCCATCGACGCACGCTCAGTTACCAAGGCAATCGCCTCACACGAAGGAGCAAACAAATAATCATGTCGACCACACCAGTTAGTTCAGCACCAGCCAAAACAAATAGCATTGGACTCCAGATTTTGGATTACCGCGGCAGCAAGTCAACACTTTGCGCCGGCTGCGGACACAATGCTGTCGCGGAACGTCTCCTCGAAGCTTTTTATGAGATGGGCGTTCAACCGGAACGCATCATGAAGATCAGTGGTATTGGCTGCTCCTCCAAATCGCTAGCCTACTTCATGTCCCGCTCCTTCAGCTTCAACTCTGTGCACGGACGTATGCCTTCGGTGGCCACGGGTGCCTTGCTTGCCAATAAGACCATGCGGGCCATCGGCGTCAGCGGGGATGGAGATACTGCATCGATAGGAATGGGCCAGTTTGTTCATCTGCTCCGACGCAATGTCCCCATGATTTACATCCTTGAAGACAATGGTGTTTACGGGCTGACCAAGGGACAGTTTTCCGCAACTGCCGATATTGGATCGAAGTTAAAGACCGGCGTTGTAAATGATCTGCCACCGATCGATGTCTGTGCGCTTGCAATCCAGATGGGGGCGACTTTCGTCGGCCGCTCTTTCTCCGGAGACAAGAAGCAGCTTTCGGCTATGTTGAAGGCCGCCATCGCCCATAAAGGTACCGTCTTGCTCGACATTATCTCACCCTGTGTCACATTCAACGACCACGACGGGTCAACCAAGAGCTACAAGTACATGAAGGAGCATGACGAACTAGTCAATGAAACTGGCTTTATCGCTTCTCATGAGGACATCGCAGTCGAGTACGATCCCAACACCACTGTCGACGTTCAACTGCATGACGGCTCTCACTTGCGACTCCGCAAACTGCATGAAGACTATACTCCCACCGACAAGGCAGGCGCCGTGAATATGTTGATGGAGACGCATGAGAAGGGGGAGGTTCTTACGGGCGTCTTCTATGTCAACACGCAAGAACTGGACTTCGCGTCACGGCTCAACATGGTCGACGATCCTCTGTCGACCTTGTCTGCGGATCGCGTGCGCCCCAGCCGCGAAGTTTTGGCAGAACTCATGCAAGCGCAGAGCTAATTCGATGCTTTGATCGTGTGAGGGACATAGCATCCTCGCTGGGATCATGCCTCGAAGAGGTTTGGCTGACACCGAAGCCTCTCCGGGTGTAAGAATCGTGAGATTCTTACACCCGGAGAGGCTTTCATCTGCAGGTCTTGAGACCACTAGGACACCTGCATAGGTGTTATCCAGTATCTTTTGATACTTTCAGTTTGAGCCATGAGTCAGGAAGGTTGTTGGGCTGGGATTGATTTACGCTGCGTGGGGCCAGCGCAAAAAGGTCAGGCCATGGCGACGATCTTAGGCCGCGGGCTCATCTGTTGATTGGCGTTTGGCGTCCTACCTGGTCGAGGCCACATACCTGAGACTTGCCCCAATCGGCATCGGCGACGAGTTGCAGTCCGGAAAGGCGTCAACCACGCCGATGGCTGCCAGCACCGAGACGTTCTTCCCCTCAACTGCCCAACGCCGCTTCAGCCACAAGTCATCGAGAAAGACTTACGGAACTTGCCCGGATCTCTCGATTAGCGCATCTTCGCCCGAGGGCTCGCGTCAGTGTTGGTATACGGCTCGTGTTTTCATTGTCTTGCGAGTTCCGGGACACGTGGCCAATGCACTTTTGCGCGAGGGCACTCGTATCAGTTGATCACTTCGGAAGTTTGCTCTGTGTGGCCGCTGCCTGCTAGCCGTGGAAGCAGGATCAGGGTTGCGGCATATAGGAAGAAGGAGGCGGCGATAAATACGAGATGTCCGTGGCGCAAGTCCTCAAGCAACAGCTTTGCAGCAATAAATACGAGCGTGGCATAGGCAATCCAGATGAGTTCGTCCCTGCGCCAGCGCGATCCAACGTAAGCGAGTGCAAGTGCGACCGAGCAGGTGGTGAGTGTCTGGATGAATTCGAGAGGGCCGGTGTTGAGTGAGTTGATGCGCACCGAGAACCGCGCCAGCATGGACACCAGGAGCGCGGCGCCGGCGCCGGCGGTAAGCGTTGCAGAGGTGAGATGCGGAAGCCGCTGTGTCCATTGATCTTTCAAAAAGCGTCCGCCCAATAAGTAGCAAAGAAATGCAGAAGCGAAGATAGCACCAATGATCCATGTGGGCGTGGCGGGCAGCGATCCGATCAGGGATCGACAAGCAAATTCGAGCAGCCCAGAGACGAACGCAGCGGCCACCAGATAAATTGCGCCCTGGAGTTCCAAGGCAGGACGAGAGCGTTGAGCACCGATCAACGTGGCTGTGATTGCCGCGATCCCGAACCAGAGCGGAAGCCACATCTGCGGGAAACAGAAGAAGCTGCCAAGGAGAAAAAGAGCTGCGCTCCAGGCGGTGTAAACCTGGAAGTTGCGGGGGACAGATTCATCGCTGAAGCAGGCAAAGGCCGCTGCATACCCTGCGCCTGATAAGACTAGGCAAAAGAGTCCAATTGCGACTCTGGGGTCGCTGGGGCTCAATTTCATCACTCCATAGATGGCAAGGAGGAACGCAATGATTATCTGCGTAATCTCGAAGGTGGTGATTCTCTGATGCCGCAGAACGGTCTGGATCGTGACGCTCACTACGTAAATCAGGAACGGGATCGAAACCAGCGCCAGCAATACTGGCATGCTGACACTGTTGTATCCGGAACGGGCATCTTCTGGAGCGGTGTAGATGAAGATCAGTGACGAGACGGCGATGTCGGCCACCACCGCTACCAGAATCCTGGCATTTAGACGGTGACCGCGGTATGCAGCAAACTCACTTGCAAAAACGATCAGCAGGATTGCCCAGAGGAAGGGCACTAGATCCTGGGTGGCTATCATCAGTACCAGGGCCGTAAACATAGCCGTGCTATAGGTGACCCAGAAGACCGATGCGAGATTGCGCTTCCATGTAAGGGCAAGAGCCGCGGTGGCAAACGCGGCCAGCACAGCAGCGCTGACTGAGGGAGGCAAAACCTTAAAGCGCAGCGTGAGCTCCCAGAGCATGGGTGCGAGAATCAAAGCGGACGTCATGGCATAGGTGACGCCTGTAAGCCACTCCGCGGTGCGGACCCTAACCGCCCATACCAACCACATACCCGCATAGGTGATTGCAAGCACGACGATGGCCAGCTTCGGAAGCGCGCCTGATTCCGCGACAGCTCGGAGCAAGTAGGCCCCGGCCACGCCAAGCACGGCTTTGCTGAGCACTGGAAATATTCCACCAGCGTTCGCAAAGGAAAGCGCTTCCGTGTCCTGCGGCGAATGGATTTCTAATGAGCTTTCCGTAGGCGCGGGGACGGGGAGAGGAACTTCGGATGAGTGTTCAAGGATAAAGACGCGGCGTTCCAACGTTTCTATTCGCGCGTTGAGCTGTGCGATGACGTCAGGAATATTATCCATCTTTTACACCCACCTAAGAGGCCTACCGCTCGCTGCGTTTACAGCGTGGGTGTGGATACGGCATGAACCTCGCCATCTTCTGTCTCGTGCCAGGGAGGAAGCAGTTTCACCAGCACCCACAGAATGGCCAGCGGAAGAATCGTCAAAGCTATCGCCATGAATAAGCCTTCACGTGTGATCAGACTCATCTTATAGGTTGTGTACCCGAGGAAGCTCTTGGAGAACAACTGTCCGCCAATCACGACGTTCCAGCGCATGGAGAGTACGGCTACCTCGATCAAGCATCCCGACACAACATAAATACTCTTCCGCACCGTTGCGGGCAGCTTCTTAACCTGAACCAGCGCGAGCAGGAAGAGCGGTATAAACGTACCGATGTAGATCTGGAGTACGATCTGCGAAAAATAGAGCTTGGTGTGGACCATGAAGCTGATGGAACGAAACGATTCGTCAGCCTCGTAGATCCGATGGATCAGGTCAAGCATCTCCAGACTGAAGTCGATGATGAAGATGTAAAAGAGGTATTTTGCGATTGTGTCGACGCACGGCATATCGATACGCAGCTTGCGAAGCTTTGTGATCAGCATGTACAGCAGCATCACGGCAGAGATGCCGGAGACCATGGCCGAGAAGATGAAGACCACCGGCATCAACGGCGAGTTCCACCACGGGTTCGCCTTGAGCGAACCAAAGATGAAGCCGACGTATCCGTGCAGGATGAAGGCGGACGGGATGCCAACCAGCGTGACGATCCAGCCTGCACGTTCGTCAATGGCAAGGGAACGCTCGCTGATGTTTGTGGAGCCCAGCGTCATCACGCGGTAGAGCATGCGCTTCCATCCCGTGGTGGATTGTGACAGCAGAACGATGTCGCGCCTGTAGTCCAGCCATATCTCGAACACGAGAACGGCCATCAGATACCATAGGTACACAAATCCGAACATCGCCATGGCCGATGTGCTGTGTGGAGTAAGGTACATCTCAGGCGCGCGCTCCGGGTGGCCGAGGTGCAACGTTAAAGGTAACGGCGCAACGATCAGGAAGGCCAAGGCCGTGAGCAGCGCCAGCCTATATGTTGGCGCTACCGCCTTCACGTGGAAGATACGCACCAATGACGCCAGAATAAATGCGCCCGCGACCAACCCCGTAATGTAGGGATACAGAACGATCAGAACGCTCCAATAGAGATTGATTTCATTTGGATACATGTAGCCTTCAACACCGCTCATAGCGCTCACCGTCTCCTAATCGCACCAAATCGTTTGAAAATCCTTATCGCACCCAGTCACCGAGAATCCTTATCGCACTGAGCCATCCAAACCGTTGTAGAAGGCTTTCGCGCCAGTGGCCATCTGCGGCTTCAGCACCTGCACGACATGGGTCTTAAGAAATGCGTGGATCGGATCGTTCGGATTTTTCAAGTCGGCCAGTTGGCGCGCGCCGGTTGGACAGGCTTCGCAGCACGCGGTCGTCAGGCCCTTCGTAATCCGGTGATAGCACAACGTGCATTTATCCGCGACCCTCTTCTGTGGGTGAACGTAACGGCAACCGTAGGGGCACGCCTGCACGCAATAGGCGCAACCCAGGCAGTAGGTCTGGTCGACCAGCACGACACCATCCGGGCTGATGAAGGTTGCGCCCACGGGACAGACCTGGGTGCAGGGTGAATCCGCACAGTGGTTGCACATTTTGGGAACGAAGAAATACTTCCCCTTATCTTCTTCTTGGGCAGCCGGAAAGCCTTCTTTGCCGCCATCAGGCGAGATGACCTCGGGGTTTGCAAGGTTCACGTCCGTCACAAGGTAGCGTTCCACCCAGGTTCGGAAGTATCCATCTGGCACGTCGTTTTCAGCCTGACAGGCACGAACGCAGTTGCCGCAGCCAATGCACTTGGGGATATCGATCAACATGCCCCACCAGTGATCGGTCATCGCATAGTTGGGCGAAGCCTCTGGGGTTCCGGCGAGGACATACTTCCACGCGATCGCTGCAGCCGGCATCATGACGAGAAAATGGCGTCGGTTGATGTTCATTTTGTACCTCCGGCTTGAATGGCTGGGCTGTGCGGCTGGTGGCAGGTCTCACACGGGAGGCCTCCGGAGTGCTGCTCTGCAGCCACTTGCGGAAAGTTCTTTGGCTTAGCAGCACTGGCCGCATGACAGCGAACACAAAGTACTGCGGTATCGAGCTTTGCCGGTTGGACAGAGCCCGGATCGTCGGCATGCTTGGATAGCGGACCATGGCAGGCCTCACAGTGGACGCCTGCATGGATTCCGGCCTTCTTCATCTCCGCAACGTCGGTATGGCACGCCTCGCAAGCTTGTTGCCCCGCAAAGTGGACGGGACGGGCGGCAATCTGACCAATGGCGGCTCCGCGGTAGTGGCCATATTCTCCGAAGCTCTTCGGTACAACGAAGTGACGGACCACGAGAAATATCACGAAGGCAACGACAAACAGAAAGGCAAATCTGAAAAGATGCCCTGAATCCTTGAAGTAACTCATTCAGCGATAGCCCTTCCAAGCTACTATTGTGAAAATTTGGCAAACGAGCTTCAGCCCGTAGGTCAATTCAATGTCGATCTATACTTAGGCGGCGAGTAGATGATCGTATGTGAGCGTCATCACACGGGTATTGGGGGGGGCAGTGATAATGTTCCTGCGCGTGTGGCCGCAAACCTTTGCTGGATCGCATCGGTCTTCTGTCTATGAACTACTCTTCTTGCGCATGCACCGCATCCGGTGGAAGCGCGGTTGAGTCGCTTTTCCTGTCTTAAGAATGCGTGTCCCGCAGGCGCAGCCCGCGACATCTGGCTCTAAGTTTGAGGAAGATCAAACCAGAAGCAGCAGCCAGCGGTAACTCTCTATATGGAACGGCTGGGTGGAGAAATTCCCGGGCGGCAGCTTCGGGCCGCCATACCATATCAGAGCTAGCTTGCCATAATTCCCGTTTGCTGGGATGTCCCCGTTGTTAGACGCTGCGAGCGTCTCGCTGCCCAGCCTTCCACTGCAAAACGTTGTCGCATGGGGAAGCCGGGCCACTTCGCCAGGCCGCAACAGAATCATCTATACCTGCGGCTCGACTGTATAGGCAATTCACAGGAGAGATCCGCTTGGAAACTTTCATTCACATAGAGATCGGAAGCGTGATCTGCTTTTCGTCGCTGAGCAGATGCTCTCGCTGCTCGACGAGAGGCGACTGGGAGTAGTAGTAGTCGCAAGAGGGCGGGGAACCCGGGCGAAGGAAAGCGAATCCGTTGGCAAACTGCTGACGGATGGCCCCAAACAAACGCACGAAAAAATAGCCGCTGCTCTTCTCCTGGAAGGTGACATTCGGGCTGGAGGAGGCTTCGACCCAGTCCTGGATGATCGTTTTCACCTTCATCTCAAACCCGGAAAGGTCGGCGGGTGGCAGTGGCTGAAGAACATCCAGAAGCTTTTCATACGCTCCGTGAATCAGCCCGAAGACGATATCCCTCCGGAGGTTGAATTGCTGCCACCAAGTGTGCTCGTCCAGCCATCCCAGCGTGCCGAAATCGACCCAGGCGAGGATAGCCTTGTTCTTCCTCAAGCCCAAGCTCAGCTGCGGAATACGTGTGCGACTGCCTCCATTGTTGGTGCTCGTGAGCGGTGTGTTTTTGTCTTAACGCGGTTGCTGCTGCTAGGTTTTGTGTATGCATCCGGTGTTGCTCGCTCCCGTTCTGACTCCCCATGGACACCTCTCGCTGGCACAGGAGGACGACGCCCTTGCGCTCGACGCGGAGGTAGCGCAGCGCTTGCAGGCAACGTTTGCGCGCGGCGCGGGCCATGGACTTCTGCAACTGGGCGCCAGCGAAGTAGGTACAGCGCTACCCGCCGTCTTCTCGTACTGGCGTGAGTTTTCCGCCCGCTATGTCACCGCGCTTTGTATGGACCCAAGTCTCTCTGCGGATGCGCCCGACACCAAGACGGTGGAAGCAGTTGCACCGCCGCCGGATGCGGAGCTGGAGTGGCTGGCCATGGCCGCGCCGCTTATGACCGGGGCGGAATATCTGACCAGTGCCGTCTTGCGCGCCTTGTGGCAGCAGACAGGCAAGGCGCTTCAGCTTGAGTTGTCTGAGCAGCAATGCGGGGTGCAGGAGTTTCTCAAGCACCGCAATCCGGCGTGGAACCTCGTGGGGCGGGTCTGCTTTAATCTGGCGGAAAACCGCGGCGACGCGGAGTCGCCCTTTGCGTTCCTGGCCACCTACACCGTGCGGCTGTCAGCGCACTCCAAGGCGCAGCATCTGCCGCTGGGGCAGGCTCTGCGCGAGTATGAGGGGCCGGCTAACCGGGATCGCTTGTTGTCCTTGCTGCTGCCGGTGCAGCGAGCCGCGGAGAGTTGCGCGTGGCTGAAGTCCATGGTGGAGGCGGGCGAAATCTTTCACCCGCTGCGCTGGACGCCTGGTGAAGCCACTCAGTTCCTGCGCGACTGCCCGCAACTGGAGCAGGCAGGCATCGTCGTCCGCATGCCGGCGACGTGGCCAGCGCATCGCCCGCCGCGGCCCCGCGTTACGGCCAGAGTGGGCGGCGTTGCTCCATCGCTTGTTGGCCAGGATGCGCTGCTCGACTTCCACATGGACGTCACGCTCGACGGCGAGTCGTTAACCGCTGCCGAAATTCGCAAGCTGCTGGCCGGGACGGAGGGGCTGGCGCTGGTGCGAGGGCGCTGGGTCGAGGTGGATCGCGAACAACTCAGCCGCATGATCGACCGCTTTAGCGAGGCGGAACGCGCAGCGGCACGCGATGGTCTGAACTTTGGCGAAGCCATGCGCCTTGTGGCTGGCGCGCAGTTTGAAGCAGGGGACGCGGCAAGCGAGGTGGAAGCCGATTGGGCGCAAGTGACCGCCGGCCCCTGGCTTGCCGAGACCCTGAAGGGGCTGCGCAGCCAGGAGGGGCTGGAGGCGATCGACCCCGGCAAAGCGCTGCATGGGACGCTGCGTCCTTACCAGCAGGTGGGCATGCGCTGGCTCTATCTGCTGGCGAAGCTCGGGCTGGGAGCGTGTCTGGCCGACGACATGGGATTGGGCAAGACCATTCAAGTGCTTTCGCTGCTGCTGGTGCTCAAGAAACAATCCAAGGACAAGCCCAGCCTGCTGGTTGCTCCTGCGTCGCTGCTGGCCAACTGGGCCGCGGAACTGGATCGCTTCGCGCCCAGTCTAAAGGTGATGGTCGCCCATACGTCGGCGATGTCTAGCGACAATCTCAAGAGCATCTCTGCGGATTCCCTGGCGGACGTGGACGTGGTGATTGCCAGCTACGGCACGCTGCTGCGCATTCCCTGGCTCACGGAAACCTCCTGGCGGCTGGCGGTGTTGGACGAAGCCCAGGCCATCAAGAACCCCAATGCCAAGCAGACTCGCAGCGCCAAGATGCTGAAGGCGGAATCCCGCTTTGCGTTGACCGGTACTCCGGTCGAAAACCGGCTCGGGGATCTGTGGTCCATCTTCGACTTCATCAATCCCGGACTGCTGGGGTCGGCAAAGGAGTTCACCAAGCTCACCAAGCGCCTCGCCGAACGGACCCACAATCCCTACGGGCCGTTGCGGGAACTGGTGCGGCCATACATTCTGCGGCGGCTGAAGACCGACACCTCGGTGATCTCCGATCTGCCTGACAAGACCGAAGTGAAGGCCTTTTGTCAGCTCAGCCGCAAGCAGGCCGCGCTCTATCAACAGGCGGTGGACGACCTCGCCGAGCAGCTTGATACGGCCGAAGGGATTCGCCGCAAGGGGCTGGTCCTGTCATTCCTGATGCGCTTCAAGCAGATATGTAATCACCCCTCGCAGTGGCTTGGCGACAGCGCCTGGAGCGAACCCGACAGCGGCAAGTGGGCCCGTCTGCGCGACATCGCAGAAGTGATCGCGGCCCGGCAAGAGAAGGTGCTGGTCTTCACGCAATTTCGCGAGGTAACGGCCCCGCTGGCGTCCTTTCTGGGTTCAATCTTCGGACGCCCTGGGCTGGTGCTGCATGGGGAAACTCCGGTAAAGAGCCGCAAGGATCTGGTGCGCCGCTTTCAGGAAGATGAGTCGGTGGGATTCTTTGTGCTGTCGCTCAAGGCGGGAGGCACGGGACTCAATCTGACAGCGGCCTCGCACGTGGTTCACTTTGATCGGTGGTGGAATCCCGCGGTTGAGAACCAGGCCACGGACCGCGCCTACCGCATTGGACAGAACAAGAATGTGCTGGTGCATAAGTTCGTCTGCCAGGGAACGGTCGAGGAGAAGATCGATGCAATGATCGAATCCAAACGCCAGATTGCGCAGGATATGCTGGAAGGCGGAGCCGACCTGCTACTGACCGAGATGAAGGACGACGAACTGCTCAGATTGGTTGCGCTCGACCTGAACGCGGCGCTCAAGGAGACATAGAGCATGTACGACAGCTTTGGATGGAAACCCTATGTATCGGTGGCCGAGCGCCGCCGGAAGGCGTTGAAGAAGATGGAAGGCCTGCGCAAGAAGGACCGAATCATCTCTCCGGTGAGCGTCGACGGCCGCACCATCGCCAAGACCTTCTGGGGAAAGGCATGGTGCGAGAATCTGGAGTCCTACAGCGACTATGAGAATCGTCTGCCGCGCGGGCGAACGTACGTGCGCAACGGGTCGGTTGTCGATCTGCAGATTAGCGCAAGCCAGATCACGGCGCTGGTCAGCGGCTCGGAGATCTACGAGGTCAAAGTGGAGATCCTGCCGGTTGCCAAGCCGCGCTGGAAATCGATCTGTGAAGATTGCTCGGATTCGATAAATTCACTGGTCGAACTATTGCAAGGAAGGCTCTCCAAGGGCGTGATGGAGCGTATCAGCCAGCAGCAGACCGGGCTTTTCCCGTCGCCCAAAGAGATCAAGCTGTCGTGCAGTTGCCCGGACTGGGCGGAGATGTGCAAGCATGTCGCGGCTGTTCTCTATGGTGTGGGTGCTCGCCTGGACCAACACCCCGAGTTGCTTTTTCGGCTTCGCTCTGTGAATGAAGAGGAACTGATCGCCAGCGCCGGCAAGTCTCTGCCAAGCGCGAAGAAGAGTCCCGCAAAGGCGCTTGGAGGCGAGGATCTCTCCAAGCTCTTTGGGCTGGACATGGCCAACTCCACACAGCCCGCCAAGTCTGCACCTTCAGCTAACGCCAGGCCCGTTGCCAAGGCCGCGCGGGTCCCGGAAACGCGCGAAATCAAAGCCAAGCCCGTTGCCGCAAAGCCCAAGCCGGCGAAAAAGGCTGTAAAGACCAAGGCAAAGCCCACCGCGCCAACAATGCCGGTGGCAAAGAAGAAGCAGGTGGCCGTACCCACCAAGCCCAGGCAGGCCAGGAAGTCGGCAAGCAAGGGACCCGCTCCCATGAAGAAGGCGGAAATCGCATCCCCAAAGAGCGGCCTTCCCGCGGCAAGGAAGAAGTTCACCGCCGTCGCCAGCAAGGCCAAGTCAACTCGAATGATCGCCAAGAAATTGCCTGCTGCGCCGCGCGTTTCGCAAGCAAAACCCGTCCCAGCTTCTCGCAAAGGCTCTGGGGGGGGCGTATAGCTCAAACGCCTTAAACGACAATTTGCCCTGCCCGCTTGCGAGGAATTTTGATCCGATTGCTTTTGAATCCATTAAACTACTGCTTGCTCCCGCTGAGGTTGTACAGTCCACCCAAGCGACCCCATGAAGAAGCAAGCGGCATTCTTCTGATCCGCCTCACTTCATGGGTGATTCCGTCTTCACCGGTAGATTGAGGAGGCGACGCAGCGCATTGATATCCGGGCGCACAATACCCGCGCTCGCCGGCACTTCGTTCTGGCGTTCCCAGGCTTGCAGTAAGGCCTCGACCATTTCGCTTCCGTCCGGATCGGCGACCGCCTGCAACGAAGTACGCCCGCCCAAGGCGGGAATCTTGGTGCGAACCCATCCCTCGACCTGCTTCTGCACCTGCGCCTCGACTTGACGGCGGATTTCGGGATCGCGCATCAGGTCGTCTGGATCGGTCTCCACTGCCGTTCGGGGAATTGCTGTTTAACGAGCATCGTGAAACCGCCGCGTATGGAGCGCACAACATGAAGAGGCGTCGGGATCCATTGGACTGCGAAGTCGTAGCGAACCTCTTTCAGGCAAAGCGCAAGCCGGACGATGCCCTTGCCTGGCTGGAGCGCGGTATCGAGCTGGATAAGTCCGGATCGTCCCTGAGCGTGGTTGGCTACAGACTCCCACAACTGCGGCGTGAACTTCTGGCGAAGCTGGGGCGCGAGAGTGAAGCGTTGGATTCGGCCTGGGCCGCGTTCCTGGCGAACCCAAGCAGGTTCACCTACGACGAGCTGCTTTCCTACGTCCCAAAGGCTGAGCGCGCTTCATGGCACGAAAAGGCGATGGAGGCATCCGAGCATGCAAGCCTGTCGTCACTCATCGAACTATGGCTCAGCGTGAAGGAGATCGAGCGCCTCGCAGATCGCCTGAACCGCGCCAGCGATCACGAACTGGAGAGATTAAGCCACTATGCGACGGAGCCGGCGGCGAAGCGTATTGCAAGGACACACCCGGCTATCGCAGCAAAGGTCTTTCGCGCCCTGTGCGTGCGCATTCTGAACGCCGGAAAGAGCAAGTACTACGATGAGGCCCTAGCCAACATTGAAGCAGCTAGAAAGTGTTACCTGGCGGCGGGACTCGACGAACTGTGGAGAAAGACTTCAACCGAGATCCGCAGGGACCACTACCGCAAATATGGATTCATGCCAGGATTCGAGGAGATTGTCGCCGGCAAAAGAGCGCTCCCGCAACCATCCTTCCTCGACAGTGCGCGTGCCCAATGGGCGAGCAAAGGAAGATAGCTCCGGATTCTCTGACACCGCTATCAGAATCACGTCGATCCATTAGCTCAAGGAGTTACACCCCATGGAGACTCCAATTCAGACCAAGCTCGAAGAGCGCGTCTATCGCGCAGCAGAGGCAGCCCTGGTCCGCCAGCACTACGTCAGCTTCATCGACCTGTTGTGCGGGATGGGACTCTTGGCATCCTCTGCGGTCGACTCCTGGCGCAAGGGCCGCATCGATTTTCTGGAGTCAGAGATTCAGGGAAGCCCGAACAAGATCTCTTCGTCCATAGCGATCTTCCTGCGTTGGGCGCAGGAAAAGGGCCTCAAGCCAAGTGAAACCGGCTATGTGCGACTTGCCCGGTCCGGAACCGTGCCTTTGCAGTTTTTCAGCAGCGGCGACCCCCACATCGAGAGGATCTTCCGTACGCACTACGTATCGCCCGCGCTCTCGGAGCATAAGCAGCAGAAGCTTCAGGAGAAGCTCGAAAAGGCTCCGCAGCCAGTCGTGTTTCTGAACCTGCGCGACGCGCAATGCTCGGAATGCGGAGCAGAGATTGCGCAGGGTTCCATGCTCTTGATGGAAGCGGACCAGTCGCTTTGCCTTCCCTGTGCGCGCCTCGACAGCCTGGAGTTTCTTCCGGCTGGCGACACAGCTCTGACGCGACGGGCCACCAAGTACAGCGAGCGGGCCGCCGTTGTCGTGCGCTTCAATCGGGCTCGTAAGCGCTACGAGCGGCAAGGAATTCTGGTGGAAGAGACCGCGCTGGAGAAGGCCGAGCAGGAATGCGTTCAGGACGCCGATGAGCGGGCAGCAGCGCGGGCACGGGCTGCAGTGCAGCGTGGCGAACAGGATCGCAAACTGGTTACGCAGATGATCAAGCTGATTGCGGAGCTGTTCCCAGGCTGTCCGGCGACCGAAATTGCAGCCATTGCCGAACACACCGCTGTCCGGGGCAGCGGCCGCGTTGGCCGTTCGGAGGCGGGTCGAAATCTCGATGAAAAGGCGCTGACCTTGGCAGTTGGCGCCGCAGTTCGCCACAACCACACCCCGTACGAGGAGCTGTTGGCCAGCGGCGTAGACCGCGCCGACGCACGCCAACAGATCGCAGGCAAAGTCGATGAGGTGCTGGCGAAGTGGCGCAAGTAAGTCATGCCGCAGGGTCATGAAACTGAAATTGCAAGGCAGGACGTGCTTCAATCGCCATCTGACTCCAGGCGGAAATCCGCCCACGTCAACGCGGTATAACAATCATGGAATCAATGAGATATGAGGATATTTTCGCGTTTCGTACAATAAACTACACCTGCATTGGGCAGACTCGTGGTAAATATCTGCCGGGTAATGTGTTTATTATGAACAAGATAGAAATGGTGGAGGCGGCGGGAGTCGAACCCGCGTCCGAAACTACCGTCAACAGAGAGCTTTCATGCTTTTTCCGTTCGCATTTGTCTCGTAGTGAATGCTTGCAACGGACGAAGACGCATTCACCACCAGCCTGATTGATCTCGTCCTTGGCGTACAGGCGGAACCCCGCGGACCAGCCTACTGTGCGACGATCGGTACAGGCCCGTAGGCGAAGCTTGAGCGATCGGCTACTTAATTAATTAAGCAGCAAGCGCGAATTGAGGTTCGGCACTTATGGTTTTGTGAGCGATTACGGGTGTCCACACCCCGGCATGCCTCTCTGCCGCAAGCAATCCCGTCGAAGCCGTGACGCCCCCATTATTGAGGCTGGCACCAACATTGCATTGGGCACTCAAAGAACTATTTATAGTATACGTCGGATAGTTCAGATCTCATGAAAAAGCCAGGATCAGCGCTCCTGCGGTTACCAATACGCCACCCGCGATCTTCATTGGCGACATGCTTTCGCCGAAGAACAGCCATCCAGCCAATATCACGATAGCGACGCTGAGTTTGTCGATCGGGGCGACACCACTTACAGGGCCCATCTGTAACGCGCGAAAATAGCAGAGCCAGGAGAGTCCCGTGCAGAGGCCAGAAAGCACGAGAAATATCCAGCTTCTACGGCCAATCGCACCAAGCCCATGATGCGCATTAAGGCTAAGCGCAATGGCCCAGGTGAACACCAGCACGACTGTGGTGCGAATCGCCGTTGCCAAGTTGCTATCAACTTTCTCGACGCCGACCTTCGCCAGCAAGGCTGTCGCCGCAGCAAACACAGCCGAAAGTATTGCCCAAAAGACCCAAGTCATCGTTGCCGCCTGTCAATTTGGCTAGTGAAATCCTGCCGCAACCATGGATCATGGTTTGCATAAAAAAGCCGTGGTGAGCTACGAATCTGACATGACACGGTAGATTCGATAATGATTCGCACGGTTGTTGTCGTTTTGCCCGAATTCTATGTGATTGCGTAGAAGAACAAAGGCTCGGTGCACCCGCAGACGGAAGCATGCACCTGCAGGTGCGACACGCAGACTATCAAGGCAGTCCAAGAAAGATGGCGGTACATCTGGTTAGGCGAGGGTGACGTTGAGGATAAGTGCTGTGGTTTGTGCTGGATAGAAAACAATCAGTAGTTGCTCCTAAGAAAAAAAAGGCGGCACGAACGGTATTTTGTTCGTGCCGGGAGGCCAGTGACGCAACTTGCTCTCGAGTGATTTCTAGTACTCGAGGAAACTTTTGCGAGATATGCTCTTTGGGAGAAATCTACGCTAAAAAGAATATAGCACAACTCAGATCAACGATGTCCAGTTGTACAAGCATCATTTTAGTAACACAACTTCGATCGACGTCGCCAAGTCGATGTCCGTTTGGGTGATGCCACCAGCGTCGTGGGTCACTAATGCCAGCCGAACACTGTTGTAACGGATGTCGATGTCGGGGTGATGATTGGCACTTTCGGCGAATGCCGCCACACTGTTGACGAACTCTATAGCCTTTTTGAAATCGCCGAAGGTTGCGGTTCGCACCAGTTCGCCTTGCTCGAGTTTCCACTTGGGGAGGGCTGCTACCGCCGCCATTAGCTGTGCTTCTTCCAACGTTTTGCTCATCGTCAGCCTCATCTATCTATCAGATTGTGAAGCACTTAAAGCGAGCCAGCTACGCTCAACCGTTTGACTTCGCGCTCTTGCGTGCGGATGCCCAGCCTAGCTTGGTCGTTTGGCGGCTACGCCCCAAAGCGAGGGCCTCGGCGGGGACGTCTTCGGTGATGCATGAGCCAGCTGCTATGTAGGCTCCATCGCCTAATGTCAGCGGTGCTACCAAGGTCGAGTTTGAGCCGACAAACACTCCATCGTCAATGGTGGTCGGATGCTTGTAGGTGCCATCGTAGTTGCACGTAATCGTCCCTGCGCCAATGTTCACTCCAGAGCCGATTACTGCATCTCCTAGATAACTCAGGTGGTTAGCCTTTGAACCCTTGCCCATCCGAATCTTTTTGGTTTCGACGAAGTTCCCGATGTGAGCGCCTTCGCCGATGTCGCTCCCTGGGCGAAGGTGGGCGTAGGGGCCAAGCTTTGCGCCGTCGGCTATGGTGGATTCGGAGACGATGCAGCCGTTGCGGAGCAGCACATTGTTGCCCAGTGTGGTGTTTTCAACCACGCTATAGGACGCAATTCGACAGTCACAGCCTACTTTCGTGTTGCGCAGAAGCTGAACGTAGGGTTCGATGACGGTATCCGGGCCTACCTCAACCTGGGCGTCTATGACGCAGGTCTCGGGGCGGAAGATGGTGACCCCCTCGGACATCAGGCGCTGAGCGGTTGCGAGGCGCATGGCGGCGTCGAGGTACATCATCTCGGCGATGGTGTTTGCGCCGAGCACCTCGTCAACGCTGTCGGCTTTGAGTGCGACCACACGCTCGCCCTCGGCGACCAGCATCGCAGCAATGTCGGTCAGGTAGAACTCGCCGTGAGCATTGTTGGTGGAGAGGGAATCGAGGTGGGCAAAAAGCGTTGCGGTCCGAAAGCAGTAGATTCCGGAGTTGATCTCCCGCGCGATGAGCTGCTTGGGCCTCAGGGACTTCTGCTCGACGATGGCGGTTACTTCCGCCGAGGTCTCGCTCACGCGCAGTACGCGTCCGTAGCCGGTCGGATCGGTGGGTTCGGCGGTAAGGATGGTCATTGCGGCGTGCTCGCGCAGATGGAAGGCGCACATCGCCTCGAGTGTGGCCGGTTTGATGAGCGGAACATCGCCGGAGAGCACCAGGAGATTTTCAGGTGGTGTTTCATGGCTTGCGGCAAAGTGCGCCTTTAGCTGCTGGAGCGCATGGCCGGTTCCGCGCTGTTCGGCCTGAAGGACGAACGCAACTCCGGTCGATTCGACTGCAGCACGCACGCTCTCCGCCTCGTGCCCGATGATGCAGTAGATCTTCGCTGCGGGCGTGACTGTTTTCGCTGCCGCGATCACATGCAGCAGCAGCGCCTGGCCGCCGATCTCGTGCAGGACCTTGGGCCGCCGGGACTTGAGCCGCGTGCCCTTGCCCGCGGCCATGATTGCGATTCCAAATCCAGTGTTTTCCATACGGTGATTATCCTCTCATGGGCGCGGCTTTGGTCGCGTGTGGGTTGCAGAACACTCAATGGTAAAGGCCTTGAACGCCAAGAGCGCGGAGGAGTGCGGGGATTTCCCAACGGAGAACCCTGTGGCGCTCAGGGCAGAATACAGGGATCTCTCCACTCTGTCTCGCAATGGTGGAGTTGGGCGGAGAAGGCTGTTTTACTTATAGGCGGCAGAAATCGAGGATGGCTGCGCCGAAGCGGTAGATCTTTTCGGTGGGGAGGCCGCGGACTTTTGAGAGGTCGGCGAGGGTTTGCGGGGTTGATTGGACGATGGTGCGGAGGATGGTGTCCGAAAGGATAAAGAAGGTGGGGAGGCCGGCTTGCCTGGCCTCTTCGCGGCGCCAGTCTTTGAGGCGGGCTTCGAGCACGAGTTGGGTCGAGGTTAGCTCGGGTGCAGGCGGGGGTGGAGCGGCGCGCTTGTTTTGGTGGACGGCAGAGGCGGTAGTGGCGGGGCGGGGTATCGTGGTCACGGGCAGACGGGTCTGAAGAGGTTCCGAGGGCTTGGGTGAGATTGAGCGCGTCGGTGTCCTTCGACTCCGCTCCGCTTCGCTCAGGATGACAATTTCTTTCGACGGTGAGGAGGGTTTCGGGGTGCCTCCACCGCGGCAGATTGCGATGAGGTCTGCGCCGAAGCGGTCTACCTTGGTTGGTCCCATGCCGGAGACTGCGTGGAGGCTGGTGAGATTTTGCGGAGCGGAGTTGGCGATGGCGCGGAGGACGGTGTCGCTGAGGATCAGGAACGCGGGCGTGCGGGTGGGCCTGGCTTGTTCCGTGCGCCAGTTGCGAAGCTGCTCGAAGAGCTGTTCGGCTGCGGGATTGAGGGGCTGGTCGGCCGGAGTCGACGTGCGCGTAGTCGAGGTGCCGCCGTGAGATTTGCTGCTGGACTTCTTCTTTGCTGAGGAGCCAGCGACGATGCTGCTGCGAAGCCACACGGTGGCGAGGGTGGCGTCGTCGGGGGTGCGGCCTTCGTGGGTGATGCAGGCTTTCTTGTAGGTGATGTCGCGGCCTTCGGGGTTGCGGAAGGTATCGTTGGCGAGGGTAAGCAGGCCGGCGCGGGCGAGGCCGTCGAGGAGGGTGTCGAAGTCCTTGCGGTCCTTCATGAGATGCAGATCGGTGAAGAGCTTACCGGTGGAGGTGCTGCGGTTCTCCAGTGCGGATAGGATCTCGCGGAGCCAGTCGCGCTCCTGCGCGGTGGGCTGATGGGCTGCCTGCGCCGCGTCACTGCCGCCGGGGTTGCAGATGTCGCAGAGGCCGCAGGTGGTGGCCTTGTCGCTGGTGTCGCCGAAGTGCTGGACGAGGGCGGCCATGCGGCAGGTGGTGGATTCGGCGAAGGCGACCATGCGGTCGATCTGTGCTCGGCGGACGGCGACTTGAGACTCGTACGCACTCTTCCACTGCGTTTCGCCGGTGGCATGGTCGTCGGAGAGGCGGACGTCGCCGGCCATGTCCATGAGGGCGACGCCGGCGACGAGAAGCTTTTCGATGGTGCGGTCGAGGGTTTCGCGGTCAATCATGTCACGCTTTTTGCGCAGCGTGTTGTGGAGTACGTCGACGGGCGTGAAGTCGGCTGGAAGACAGAGGACGACGCGTTCCAGATCGGTGGTGGGTGGGTAGTTCTTTTCGAGGAAGAACTCCTGCAGGCGGCGGTCGGCGAAGCCGTGGAGGAGGACGGTACGGGAGGGAAGGCCATCGCGGCCGGCGCGGCCGATCTCCTGGTAGAAGGCCTCGACCGATCCGGGTAAAGCAACGTGGATGACGGTGCGGACGTCGGCCTTGTCGACGCCCATGCCGAAGGCGACGGTGGCTACTACTACGTCCAGCTTTCCTGAGAGGAACGCTCGCTGGACGCGGTCGCGGGTAGCGGGGTCGAGGCCAGCGTGGTAGGCGGCGGTGGGGAAGTGCTTGTGCAGCTTGGAGGCGAACTCTTCCGCATCCTTGCGTGACTGCGCATAGATGATTGCGGGGCGGGCAGAGGCGTCCTTGAGGAGCTTGAGGGCGAAGTCGGGGCGCTGGGGCTTGGAGAGCTCAATGGCCTGGATGGCGAGGTTGTCGCGGCGAAAGCCAGTGATGAAGATGGCAGGATCGCGGAGGTCGAGCTGGACGGCGATGTCGCGCTGGACGGTGGGTGTCGCGGTGGCTGTAAGAGCGATGATGGGAGCCGGCCGCAGCGCAGGCAGATACTGGCCAAGCGTGCGGTAGTCTGGGCGAAAGTCGTGTCCCCAGGCGGAGATGCAGTGGGCTTCATCGATCGCAATGAGCACCGGCTTGCGCTTGGCGAGCATCTCGGGAAAGCCGGGGACGCGCATGCGCTCGGGTGCAATGAAGAGGAAGTCGAGGTCGCCGGCGAGATAGTCGCGGCAGGCCTGTCTCGCGTCATCGCGCGATAGGCCGGAGTGGACGCGGGCCACCCGCAGACCGAGCGCAGAGAGCTTCGAGGCCTGATCGTCCATGAGGGCGATGAGCGGGGATATGACCAGCGCTGTGCCGCCGCGGGCCAGCGCAGGAAGTTGGTAGCAGAGGCTCTTACCGGCGCCCGTGGGCATTACAAGGAGGACATCGCGGCCTGCGGCGGCAGCCTCGCAGACCTTTTGCTGATGGGCGCGGAAGGTGCGGTGACCGAAGACGCGATGCAGAAGCTCGGAGAGGGTCTCGGTTTGCTGAAGGGCAGGCATCGACTTCGCTTATCTTCGCATAATCTTTGCCTGCCGAGGTTGCTGGGCTTGGGACCTGCGCGTGTACTTCGTTGTCGCGCGCGACTTGATTCGGCGGTGCGCTCGTCGCAACCGCTGCCGATTCCGCTGTGACTTGCGTAGCGCTTCGGAACGTTAGACTGAAATGGTGATGAGTGATGGACATGAGAAGAGTGGCGTGGCATTGAACTCCTTGAGCCGGGCAGCATCGGCGTATCTGCGGTCGGCGCAGCATCAGCCGATCCAATGGAATGAGTGGGGCGCCGAAGCCTTTGCTAAGGCACGGCGCGAGAACAAGCCGGTGCTGCTGGATATCGGAGCAGTGTGGTGTCACTGGTGCCATGTGATGGACCGCGAAAGCTATGAGAATCCCGCCACGGCGGAGATCATCAACGAACGATTTGTAGCGGTGAAGGTCGACCGTGACGAGCGGCCGGATGTTGACACGCGATATCAGTCGGCGGTGTCTGCTATCAGCGGGCAGGGGGGATGGCCGCTGACGGCGTTTCTGACGCCGGAGGGCAAGCCCTTCTTCGGCGGGACATACTTTCCGCCGGATGAGCGGTATGGGCGGCCGAGCTTCCAGCGCGTTCTGCTCGCGATGTCCGACGCGTTTGCGAACAAGCGCGATGAGGTTGAGGAGTCGGCCGGCAGCGTGATGCAGGCGATTGAGCACAACGAGAGCTTCTCAGGCAGGGCGGGAAATCCTGGTGCGCCGCTGCTCGGGCAGCTGATTGACTCCGTCGTGAAGCAGTTCGATGAACGGAATGGCGGGTTTGGATCGCAGCCGAAGTTTCCGCACCCGGGCGCGCTGGATTTGCTGATCGATGCTGCCGCGCGAACCGGTGAGAATGCTGCGCGGGCGAGGCAGGTGGCGACGGTGACGCTGGAGAAGATGGCTGCGGGCGGCATCTATGACCAGCTTGCGGGTGGGTTTCATCGGTACTCGGTCGATGAGCGGTGGATTGTGCCGCACTTCGAGAAGATGGCGTACGACAACAGCGAACTGCTGAAGAACTATGCGCATGCGTTTCAGAGCTTCGGAGAGCCGCGGTTTGCGCACGTGGCGAAGGATATTCTGCGCTGGATGGATGAGTGGCTGAGCGATCGCGAGCTCGGCGGATTCTATGCGTCGCAGGATGCGGACGATTCGCTGGATGATGATGGCGATTACTTCACGTGGACGCGCGATGAGGCTGCAGCGGTGCTGTCGGCTGAGGAGTTTGAGGTTGTGGCGGCGTACTACGATCTTCGCGCGGTCGGCGACATGCACCACAATCCGCAGAAGAATGTGCTGCATCGCGTGGCGACTCCTGCGCGGAGTGCGGGCGGGGATGTTGCGCCCGTGAGCCCGCTGTTGGATGTGGCCAGGAAGAAGATGTATGCGGCGCGATTGCTGCGGAAGACACCGTACGTCGACAAGACGGTTTACACGGGTTGGAATGGAATGTGCATTGCGGCGTATCTGGCTGCAGGGTGTGCATTGGGGTTGAATGCGCCGGTGGCGTTTGCCGTGAAGTCGCTGGATCGCGTGCTGGCGTCGGCGTGGGATGCGCAGGCTGGGCTTGCGCATGTGGTTGCGTACGGTGAGGGTGTGTCGGCAACACGGATTGCGGGCGTGCTTGAGGATTATGCGTTTGTTGCGAATGCTGCGCTGGATGCGTGGGAGGCGACGGGCGAACTGCGTTACTTTACGGTGGCGAAGGAGATCGCCGATGCGATGCTCGTGCGGTTCTATGATGCGACGGGGTGCGGGTTCTTCGACACGGAACTTGATCCGGCAGCGATCGGAGCGCTGAGTGCGCGGCGCAAGCCGCTGCAGGACTCGCCCACACCGGCTGGCAATGCAGTTGCGGCGACGGTGCTGCTGCGTTTAAGCGCGCTGACGGATGATCCGAACTACGAGACGCGTGCGCAGGAGACGCTTGAGACGTTTGCAGGTATCGTCGAGCACTTTGGGCTGTACGCGGCGAGCTATGGTCTTGCGCTGCGGCGAGCGGTCGAGGCGCCGGTGCAGGTTTGCGTGATCGGTGACGATGCGCTGGCCGAGGAGCTGGCCGCGATTGCTATGGCTCGGTATGCGGTGAACAAGAGCGTGATTCGGCTGCGTAAGGATCAGCTAAGAGCGCTGCCACCAGCGCTTGCGGAGACGCTGCCGCACCTGCCGTCGACGGAGGGTAGCGTGGCAGTGGTCTGCAAGGGAAATGCATGCTTGCCACCGGTCAACAGCGTCGAGGAGTTGCTCATCGCGCTAAGAGACGCTATTTAGTCGCCGTTGCGGTTGGCGGTGTTTCAGGTTCGGGCGGTTTGGGGCGATTTGCCAGGCTGGGATTCTGCACAATCAGGGTGCTGTTGGAGGAGCCGAAGGCGATCTTCTCCTTACTGAAGGCAAGCAGGATGCGGCGGCGGAGTTCTCGCATGACGCCGTCGCGCTGGTTGACCATGACGCGCACATTGATTGGATAGATGACCTCGTACCCGCTGATCTTGTCGACGCCAAGGATGGTGGGATCGTCGATGACAATGTCCTTGAATGCCTCGTCCTTGCGAACCAATGTGGCAAGGTCCTTGAGGACCTTCATGACGCGGTCGGGATCTTCGCGGGCATCGACGGAGACATTCAGGACGCCAACGGCGAAGTCACGCGAGAGGTTGGAAACCGTTGTGATCTGGCTATTGGGCACGATGTAGACCGTGCCGTCGGCGTCGCGGAGCTTGGTGACGCGGAGGCTGAGGTCTTCGACGATGCCGGTGAGACCAGCGATCCTGATCGTGTCGCCGACGGAATACTGGTTTTCGATAAGGATGAAGATTCCGGTAAGCATGTCCTTGAAGATGGACTGCGCGCCGAAGCTGATGCCCAGTCCGATGACGCCTGCTGAGGCGATGAACGGTCCAAGCGAGACGCCGATGGCGCCGAGTATCTGGGTGAGCAGGTAAAAGCCAATAACCGCGTAGGAGGTCGCGCGCAGGGTGGCAGCCATGGTGCGGAGTTGCGCAGAGCGCTGGGCGTTGCCAACCAGATGGTCGGCGCGCTTGTGCAGGCGCTTGACGAAGAACGCGACGATGGTCTCAAAGAGGAAGGCGAGCAGGAAGGCGAAGACTAGCTTGGGGACACCGTACTGCACGAAGTTGGTGAGGTCGGTCTGCCAGCCCTTCTCGATGTGCTCCAAGAAGTGTTCGTCGTGCGGGATTGAGTCGGTGAGGTGTGGCGATGGGGCAAAAAGCAGCATGATGAACTCGTCCTTAGGATACGTCCCGAAGAAGAGAATACCGGAGTTGCCCGGGATGAGATGCATGGCAGCGCGGCAGGGTCATGCTTCTACGGGAGGCTAAGGGATGCGGGAGTGCGTCGAGTGGCTGCGAATCATTGGCGTTAGTTTGCGCTCGCTTGCTTGATCTTTGGGCTACAGGTATACATTGTCGCCAAAGCCAATGGAGATACGTGAGGCAGTCCGCGCAGCAGTATAGACGACAGCTTAGGCAAAAAACAGTGACCGCCAGCAGAAGCATGTTGAGTAGCGTAGCAATGCGGTACCTGGTGAGCTCGCCAAGCTGGAATGCGCAACAAACACGCCATCGGCGCTGTGGATAGGTGGTGCAGGTTCAGTGAACTGGGGGCAGTATTCATGTGGAAGAAGAGGCCTACTCTGATGGCTGCGAAATGAGTAGAATCTGGAAGGTTGATGGAAGGAAGAACAACGTCATGGGGCACAAGAATTTGTCTAACGGTAAGGTCGCCGTGCGCTCGCCTGAAGTCCCCGCGGCGGAAGCGTCGACAGCGGGCCTAAGCAAGACCCGCATGAGCCGTGCGCAGTTGATCGAGTTCTACCGCCTGATGTACTTGTCGCGGCGCACAGATGACCGCGAGATTCAGCTCAAGAAGCAGCAGAAGATCTTCTTCCAGATCTCGTGTGCAGGGCATGAGGCTTTGCTGGTCGCTGCGGGAATGGCGCTCAGGCCGGCTTACGACTGGTTTTTCCCGTACTATCGCGATCGCGCGATCTGCCTGACGCTGGGGAATACGGTTGAGGAGCAGTTGCTGCAGGCAGTCGGTGCGGCGGATGATCCGGCCAGCGGGGGGCGGCAGATGCCGTCGCACTGGACGAGCAAACGACTGAATATCGTGTCGCCGTCGTCATCGACAGCGACGCAGTGTCTGCATGCGATTGGGTGCGCGGAGGCGGGCCGGTACTTTACCCATCATCCTGAGGCTGCGAAGAAGGTTCCCGGAGATTATCGCGAGTTTAAAGACGTGAGCTTTCATGCCGATGAGGTGACCTATGTTTCGATCGGCGAGGGCTCGACCAGCCAGGGCGAGTTTTGGGAGTCGCTGAATACGGCTTCGAATGGCAAGTTGCCGGTGCTGTATGTCGTCGAGGACAACGGGTATGCGATCTCGACGCCCGTGGAGGTAAATACGCCAGGCGGGAATATCTCGCGGCTGATTGCGAATTTTCCGAACTTCCACTTTGCGGAAATCGATGGGACTGACGCGATTGCCAGCTATGAGGCGATGGTGGAGGCCGTGGCCTACTGCCGGGGTGGTCACGGGCCGGCACTGGTGCATGGGCATGTCGTACGGCCGTATTCGCACTCTCAGTCGGACGATGAGACGAACTATCGCAGTGCTGAAGAGTTGCAGGCTGATGCGTTGCGCGATCCGATCTCGCGGATGCAGATGTGGCTGCTGCGCGAGGGAATTCTGGACGCGGAGGGGATCAACGATCTTGAGCGCAAGGTGGATGAAGAGGTGCAGCGGGCGACCGACCGAGCTCTCGCCGCAGTTCTGGCGCAGCCAGCGTCGATTCTGAAGCACGTTTATTCTGAGGACCTTCGGCCGACAGACGCGATTTTTGAGGCAAAGGTACAGCCGACAGCAAATTCGACTGAGCACACCATGCTCGATCTCATCAACAAATGCCTGCGCGATGAGATGCGCCGCGATGAGCGGGTGGTGGTCTTCGGCGAAGATGTGGCCGATATGACGCGCGACACAGATCCGAGCGCGAGGAAGTTGAAGGGCAAGGGCGGCGTCTTTAAGGTGACGCATGGACTGCAGAGGGAGTTCGGCAAAGAGCGTGTATGGAATTCGCCGCTGGCTGAAGCGAACATTACGGGCCGGGCTATCGGGATGGCTGTGCGCGGTCTGAAGCCGGTTATGGAGATTCAATTCTTTGATTACATTTGGCCGGCTATGCACCAGATGCGCAATGAGTTATCCCTGATGCGCTGGCGCTCAAATGGACAGTTCAGCTGCCCACTTGTGATGCGGGTTCCGACGGGTGGATATCTAACCGGAGGCTCGATTTATCACTCGCAGTCGGGTGAGAGCATCTTCACGCATACGCCGGGGGTGCGTGTGGTGATGCCCTCTAATGCGCTGGATGCAATAGGGTTATTGCGGACGGCGATACGGTGTGATGATCCGGTGCTGTTTCTGGAGCATAAGAATCTGTACCGGTCGGTTTTTGGGCGAGCTCCGTACCCGGGACCGGATTATACGATTCCTTTCGGTAAGGCCGCTATTGTCAAGCCTGGTAAGGACTTAACCGTGATTACATATGGCGCGGTGGTGCCGAGGGCGTTGCAGGCCGCGCAGCGGATGGAGCGGGAGTTGGGTGTCGATGTGGAGTTGATCGATCTTCGGAGTTTGAGCCCGTACGACTGGGACGCGATTGCTACGTCGGTGCGGAAGACGAGCAAGGTCCTTGTGGCTCATGAAGATATGAAGAGTTGGGGATATGGCGCGGAGATCGCGGCGCGGATCGGCGATGAACTGTTCCAGGATCTCGACGCACCGGTGCGGAGGGTGGGGGCGATGGATACGTTTGTTGCCTATCAGCCGCTGCTGGAGAACGAGATTCTGCCCCAGGCAGAGCATCTTTTCCGAGCAATGAGCGATTTAGCGGCGTTCTAAGCCTGGTTTCGTGTTGCACTGCGGCAGGTTCAGCCTGGTTTCGGGTTGCGCGTTTTAGAAAAGAGACTTTTGGGGTCGTCTGGACCGCGATGAATTGCGTGCGAAGCTGGGCATTTGCCTAGTGTGCTGCGCGACGTTTGAAGAGCGTTTCAAGTTTCATCCTGGGCACGATTTCCGCTACAAAACTTTTGCACAAAGTGTCGTCAGAAAACATCGGGACACACCAAAACTAAAACGGATGTCTGACGTCAAAGAAGGTGTAACACGCAACAGTCGGGCCAGCAGTCCCCACGGTTTCCGGCATCCCCTATCTGCACAGCCCTCCCCCACCTATTTGTAGGCCCCCGGAACACTGGGGGTCTCACGTCTTTAAGGTGCGGATAGCAGTTGTGTTCCTGCGATGTGCTGCGCCGCTACTAGCAGGGGTCTCTTCAAACCCAGAATCAGTGCGTGGACTTGAGGCCCGGGATGGGCTGGAGGTGGGCGCTGAGGAAGTGGGTGAGGGCTTGGTGGAGGGCGGTGGTGTCGTTGGGTTGGAGTTCGACGGTGGTCCTGGGGTAGGCGGCGCGTTGGAACTCGACGGGGGCGGGGCCGTTAGTGGTTGAGATCAGGAGCTTGGGGGTGGTGAGGGTGTGGAGTGGGCGGGCGAGGGGGAAGTTCTGGTCGAAGAGCAGAGAGACGGGGACGAGACGGGAGCGGGGATCCTGTCGGACGCGGGCTTCGAAGTCGCCGTCGGGGGATTGGAGGATGAGGGCGGGGAGCGCGTGGTGCTCGGCGCAGAGGCGGACGGCGAGCGCCCCACCGACGCCATTGCCGTAGACGACGATGGACGAGGCTGGGATGGAGCGTGTTGTGGTGAGATAGGCGAGGGCGGTTTCGGCGTCGGCCTCCATGGAGGCTTCGGTGGGGTGCTGGCCGCTGCTGTGGCCGTAGCCGCGGTAGTCGAAGAGAAGGACGTTGAGATGGGCGTCGTGGAGGGTGCGCGCGATGGGGAGTGCGTCGCTGATGGAGTCGTCGCCGTTATGCAGCAGGAGGGCGGTCGGGGCTGTGGGGCCGGTGGCGGGATTGCCGGCGGTGGTGTCGCGGGGGTCGTTGGCGGGGATGAACCAGCCGTCGAGCTGGGGTTGGCCGCTGGCATCGACGCCAAAGTGGACTTCCGTGAAGTTGAGACCAAGGGCTGAGGGCATGGTGGCGACGGCGCGTCTGGGGTGCAGGACGAGCTGCCACTGGCTGCGCGAGAAGAGAACGCAGAGGGTGGTGAAGGCGCAGAGGAGGGCGACGGCGAGGACTCCGCCGAGTGCTTTGAGAATCCAGCTGGCTTCGACGAGGTCTATCATCTCGGGTGGGCTGGAGCCACGCTGGGGATCGAACCGGGCTTGTTGTTTGGGATTGGTTGGCATGGTTCTTTGGCGACTTGTCCAGCATCTCATGCGGAGCAATGGCTGAAGGAGAACGATGTTGGCGCAGTGGGTGAGGTTGTGTGGAGCGCAGGAAGCACCGAAGCCGGGTGAGGTGATGGAGGCTGAGACACAGGGCGTTGCGGTTTGCCTGGCGAATGTGGATGGACGGCTGGCGGCGCTGGACAACTGGTGCCCGCACCGGAAGGGACCGCTGGGTGGGGGATGGCTGGAGGACGAGGCGGTGGTGTGTCCGTGGCATTCGTGGGCTTTTAGCACGACGACGGGGATTGCGGAGCCGCCGGACCGGGCGAAGGTCAGTGTATTTCCGGTGAAGATTGAGGGCGAGGACGTGCTGGTGGACCTGGCTTGATTGCCCTTTCCCCTGGGATGTTTCCCCAGGGAGGAAACTAATATCGAGGCTGTCGCTGCTAACGAACAGCGTGCCGTTGGGAATGCATCGCAGTATTGCATGTGTATCGACCCCAAAGGCTAACCGCAATTGGAGATGTCACGTTGAAGAAGTTTCTGCTGTCGTTTGTTTTTCTCGCTACTCTCGCCGTTATGGTAGCGCCCGCACATGCGGATCGCCACTGCACCGTAGTCCATCATCGTCGTCATTGCCGCTAGATTGCGGTGCAATGCAGTGAAACCGCGCAGCCCGGCTTCGGCCGGGCTGTTTTGCGTGCGGGTGAGGCTGGTTTTAGATAGCTGGGGCTGATAGAATCAAGTGATCCTCTCGCTACCAAGTAGCATTCAGGCGAATGATCAACTTCACTGCAAGGAGAGGTAATGCAAGCAATTCTGGCCCTCGAAGACGGGCGCCTTTTTCGCGGCAAGGCCTTCGGTGCAATCGCCGAGCGTGTCGGCGAAGTGGTCTTCAATACATCGCTGACTGGCTATCAAGAGATCTTTACTGACCCGTCGTATGCGGGGCAGATCGTCGTTCTGACAAATCCTCACATTGGGAACTATGGGACTTCGCCTTCGGATGCGGAGTCGGCGCGGCCGTATATCGAGGGGCTGGTCGTGCGGGAGTTTTCGCCGGTGAGCTCGAACTGGCGGTCGACAGAAGTCGCGGATGAATATCTGGAAAGAAATGGCGTGCCGGTGATCGCGGAGATCGATACGCGAGCCGTGGTGCGGCATCTGCGGGCGAATGGCGTGATGCGGGGCGTGATTTCGACTGCGGTGGAGGACACGGATGCGCTGGTGGCCAAGGCGCGGGCGCATAAGAAGATGAACGGTACGGACCTCGCGAGCGTGGTGTCGACGAAGAAGACCTACGAGTGGGATGCGAACGAGCCGCTGAATGAGACGGACGACAAGTTTCTGCCGGCGGCGAGCACGGCTGCGGGCCAGATGCATGTGGTGGCGTACGACTTTGGGATCAAGCAGAATATTCTGCGGATGCTGACGCGCGAGAACTGCCGCGTGACGGTCGTTCCGGCGAAGACGCCCGCGGCGGATGTGCTGGCGATGAACCCGGATGGGGTCCTCTTCTCGAATGGGCCGGGGGATCCGGAGCCGCTGGAGTATGCGGTCGCGAATGTGCGGGCGTTGCAGGGCAAGACACCGCTGTTCGGGATCTGCATGGGACACCAGATCTTTGGGCTGGCGCTGGGCGGCAAGACCTACAAGCTGAAGTTTGGGCATCATGGCGGAAACCACCCGATTATGAACCTGGAGACGGGCAAGGTCGAGATTACGGCGCAGAATCACAACTTCAATGTGGATCCGAAGTCGCTGCCGGAGGATGTCGCGGTGACGCACGTGAATCTGAACGACCAGACGCTGGCGGGGTTGAAGCATAAGACGGACCCGATGTTCAGCGTGCAATATCACCCGGAAGCAAGCCCGGGACCGCATGATTCGCATTATTTGTTCCGGCAGTTTCGCACGATGATGGAAGAGTGGAAGAAGTAGAGCATCTCTGCGAGATGGCTGAGATCAGAGATGGCCCGCTCGATCAACACCAACATGGATGGATGTGAGGGAAGCATCTCGCGAAGCGGTTACGAGGTTGCACGGCGCGGTGCGGGCTGCGGCCATGGAAACTGGCAAGAGGGCGCAAGGATAAAGCGGCAGGGATAGAGATCGACTGGCACCACGACAGGGATGGTTCTTATGGGCAGCGCGAACTACAAACGCCTTTACAACATAGCCGCGGCGGTGTTGCTTGCCCAAGTGGCGGGGTGGCTGCTCCAGGATCTTTGGGTGGGGTGGCGTACGTCGCCGCGTTTCGACGATGCGTATATGTTTGCGCGCTATGCGATGAATATCCGGCATGGGTTGGGTGTTTCGTGGAACCTGGATGGAGTACACACCTACGGGCAGACTTCGTTGCTGTGGTGCGGAGTTGTTCTGGTGCTGAGCTATCTGCCGATTGGCGTGTGGAAGATGCTGAGTCTGGGATCGTGGCTCTGTTCCATAGGAGCGATGATCGCGCTGGCGTGGGCGGTGGCGACCAATGCGCGGGGTACGTTGCTATCCAGCACGTGGCGCGTGCTGCCGTGGGTTGCGTTGCCTCTGGCTGCCACTGCTGTGTTTAGGGGCAATACAGGAACCGGGATGGAGACAATGCTGGCCGCTCTGCTGGGTGCGGTGTTTGTGGGGCTGGCGCTGGCGTGGAGACGCGGTGTTGTGCGTCCGGAGCTTGTCGGGCTGGTGGGACTGCTGCTGTTTCTGGCGCGGCCGGATGCGGCGATTGTGGTGTTGCTGCTTCCGCTGCTGCTGTTTGTTCTGATGCCGGGGATTGGCAAGGGGAGTGTCGCAAAGCTGCTGGGAGTCTTCCTTGCAGGAGTGGTGCTGGAGTTCATCGTGTGCAAGCTGTACTTTCATGCGGCCCTGCCGCTGAGCTTTTACATGAAGAGCAGACATGCGTATGAGGGATACGCTGGAGTCTGGCATCCTGAGCTGCTGCTGCTGTCGTTTTTCGCTGCGTGCGAGTTGTATCTCGTGGCGCTGATCTTTCTGAGCCGCAGGGAAGACTGGCGGTTGATCGTGTGTTGCGTGACGCCGGCGCTGGCGACGTTTGCGTATCTGCTGACGGTGACGCAGATCATGGGCTTCAATGCGCGGTACTATGTGCCGTACTTCGCGTTCTTTGTTGTGCCGGCGCTGCTGGTGATTGACCGCTGGATGGCGAGTGGAGATGCGCCCGTTGGAGTTCGCTGGCCGGGAAAGACGCTGCTGGTTCGGTCCTGTGTGGTCGCGGTTGTGATGGTGTGCTTCCTTGCGCTGTCGTCTGAGGCGGTGCTGGCGAAGATTCGGCGCACGGAGGCGAGGGCTCATTTTGAGTACGATCCGGTGCACTTCGATTTGGCTGCCAGCGTTCCGCTGCCTGAAATACGGTGGGACGTGATGATGAACGATATTACGGATCTGCTGGTAGCTCCGCTGCCGAAGGGCGCGACGGTGGCGGCAAGCGAGGTCGGGTATCTTGGAAGCCGCGCGGCGCAGGTGAACATCATCGACCTGGCGGGGTTGAATGATACAGAGATTGCGCTGCATGGCTTCGATATGAGCGCGCTGCTGGCACGCAAGCCCGACGTCCTCTGGATGCCGCATGCGGACTATACCTATCAGCGCGGGCAGATGCTGTCAGCTCCGGCGTTGTTGGAGCAGTACGACGTCTATGCCGGTGCGGCGAATTATGGGCTGGCGATTCGGAAGGACTCCCCGTTTCGCAAGCAGATCGATCAGCAGATGCAGGTGTTTTGGAGTGCGGTGTATCCGGGCTACAGGATGGGTGGTTACCTGGTGCGGTCGGCGAGTTGGACGAGAGCGAAGCATGAGGTTGTCGATCGATAAAGAGTTTGTTTGTGCAAATGAGTGAGGGCTGTGCTACGAGATGGAGATACGCCCTGGATGCGTTACGAGAGTTAGAAGTGAACCAGGAATGAGAAGGCTGGGTTAGACGTGCCACGTAGGAATGACATCGCAAAGATTCTGGTGATCGGCTCGGGGCCGATTGTGATTGGGCAGTCGGCGGAGTTCGATTACTCGGGCACGCAGGCGTGCAAGGCGCTGAAGGCTGAGGGCTATGAGGTGGTGCTGGTGAACTCGAATCCAGCGTCGATCATGACCGATCCGGAGGTGGCCGATCGTACGTATGTGGAGCCGTTGACCACGGCGTATCTCGAGGAGATTCTGCGCGTCGAGACGGAGATGCTGAAGGCATCGGGAGCGACGGGGATTTTTGCCGTGCTGCCGACCGTGGGTGGGCAGACGGCGCTGAATCTGGCCGTGGACCTGGCCGATGCGGGCGTGCTGGAGAAGTATGGCGTCGAGTTGATCGGCGCGAAGCTGGAGGCGATCAAGAAGGCGGAAGACCGGCTGCTGTTCAAGGACGCGATGAAGAAGATCGGGCTCGACATGCCCAAGTCGATGCTGGTGAATAATCTTCGCGATGGGCTGGAGTATGCGGCGAAGCTGGGGTTTCCGGTAGTGATTCGGCCGAGCTTTACGCTGGGCGGATCGGGCGGCGGCATTGCGTATAACCGCGAAGAGTTGATGGAGATTCTTGCGCGCGGGCTGGACCTTTCGCCGGTGCATGAGTGTTTGCTTGAGGAGAGCGTGCTGGGGTGGAAGGAGTATGAGCTGGAGGTGGTGCGCGACCTGAAGGACAATGTCGTGATCATCTGCTCGATTGAGAATTTCGATGCGATGGGCGTGCATACGGGCGACTCGATTACGGTGGCGCCGGCGCAGACGCTGACGGATCGCGAGTACCAGCGGATGCGCGATGCGGCGATTGCGGTGATTCGCGAGATCGGCGTGGAGACCGGTGGGAGCAATGTGCAGTTCGCGGTGAATCCGCAGAATGGGCGCATGACCGTGATCGAGATGAATCCGCGGGTGTCGCGGTCGAGCGCGCTGGCGAGTAAGGCGACGGGATTTCCGATTGCGAAGATTGCGGCGCGGCTGGCGGTCGGGTACACGCTGGATGAGTTGCAGAACGACATTACGAAGGCCACGCCGGCGTGCTTTGAGCCGACCATCGATTACGTGGTGGTGAAGATTCCGAAGTGGCAGTTCGAGAAGTTTCCGGGATCGGATGAGACGCTGGGGCCGCAGATGAAGTCTGTGGGCGAGGTGATGGCGATTGGGCGCACGTTCAAAGAGGCGCTGATGAAGGCCGTGCGATCGCTGGAGACAGGCAAGAAGGGAACGGACGACAATATCGATCCGCGACGGCTACGGCAGCGGTTGGTGACGCCATCGCCGGAGCGGCTGGCGTATATGCGGTATGCGTTCGAGATTGGAATGAGCGTGCGGGATGTGGCGCGCTACACCGGGATGGACCCGTGGTTCCTGTACCAGATGAAGCAGATCGCGGAGGAGTTGAAGGTCGTTGCGGAGATTGGCGTCGACAGGATCAATGCGCACGAGTTGCTTGCGGCCAAGCGTATGGGCTTGTCGGATGAGCGGCTGGCTGCGACGTTTGGGATCAAGGGCGATGGAGCGGCGAAGGTGCGGGCGCTGCGCAAGAAGCTGGGCGTGAAGCCGGTGTACAAGCTGGTGGATACGTGCGCGGCGGAGTTCGAGAGCTTCACGCCGTATCTGTACTCCTGCTACGACGAGGAGGACGAGGCGGCGCCGACGGCGAAGAAGAAAGTGATCATTCTGGGCTCGGGACCGAATCGCATTGGGCAGGGTATTGAGTTCGATTACTGCTGCTGCCATGCGGCGTTTGCGCTGCGCGAAGATGGTTTCGAGACGATCATGGTGAACTGCAATCCGGAGACGGTTTCGACCGACTACGACACCAGCGACCGGCTGTACTTTGAGCCGCTGACGCTGGAGGATGTGCTGGCGGTGTATGAGCACGAGGCGAGTGGCGGCGCTGAGATTGGGATGATCGTGCAGTTTGGCGGGCAGACGCCGCTGAATCTGTCGCTGCCGTTGAAGGCCGCGGGTGTTCCGATCATTGGGACTTCGCCGGAGTCGATTGACCTGGCAGAAGACCGCAAGCGGTTTGGGAAGTTGATTACGGAGCTGGAGATTCCGCAGCCTGAGGGGGCGATGGCGACGAGCGTCGATGAGGCGCTTGCGGGCGCGCGGCGCGTGGAGTATCCGGTGCTGGTGCGGCCGAGCTATGTGCTGGGCGGACGAGCGATGGTGATCGCGTACGACGATGCGGATGTGGTGCGGTATATGTCGACGGCGATTGAGTACTCGCAGGAACGGCCGGTGCTGATCGACCACTTCCTGGAGGATGCGCAGGAGGTCGATGTCGACGCGTTGTGCGATGGCAAGGATGTGATCATCGCGGGCATCATGCAGCATATCGAGGAGGCTGGAGTGCATTCGGGCGACTCGTCGTGCGTGCTGCCGGCGGTGGATTTGACCGCGGATGTGCTGGAGACGATTCGTACGTACACGCGCAAGCTGGTGATGTCGCTCAATGTGATTGGGCTGGCGAACTTGCAGTTCGCGGTGCAGCGCGGCAAGGTGTTTGTGATCGAGGTGAACCCGCGGGCGTCGCGTACGGTGCCGTATGTGTCGAAGGCGACGGGGATTCAGCTGGCGAAGATTGCGGCGCGGCTGATGACGGGACGCACGCTGCGAGAGTTGCTGCCAGAACAGCTGGATGCGGGAGTGGACCTGAGTACGGGCGAGCATTTCTTTGTGAAGTCGCCGGTGTTTCCGTGGGGCAAGTTCCTGGGCGTCGATCCAGTGCTGGGGCCCGAGATGCGGTCGACTGGCGAGGTGATGGGCGTGGCCCGGACGTTTGGCGAGGCGTTTGCCAAGGCGCAGACCGCTGCGGGATTGCATCTTCCGACGACGGGGACGGTGTTTTTCAGCGTGAATGCGCGGGACAAGCTCTCGGTTGCTCCACTGGCGCTGCGGTTTGTGGAGATGGGTTTCAAGCTGGTCGCGACGCATGGCACCGCGGATGTGCTGGAAGACGCGGGCATGCAGGTGGAACGCGTGTTCTCGGTGAAGGAGGGAAGGCCGAATGTGGTCGACCTGATCAAGAGCGATCGTATCCAGTTGATCGTGAATACGCCGAGCGGGCAGGTGAGCGTGTTCGACGAGGCGGCAATTCGGCGGGCGGCGGTGAGTGCGAGGGTGCCGACGATTACGACACTGGCAGCGACACAAGCTGCAGCGGATGGGATCGAGGCACTGCAGCGTGGTGAGTACCATGTGGAGTCCTTGCAGGAGTTGCATGCGTCGAGATTGCCGTAAAGGCAGGCGTAAGAACGAGGCGCGGTAGACTTATAGGCAATGCTGATCGATGGAATTCATATACCGCTGACGGTGCCGTTTACTCGCGACGGCGAGAGTTATTTGCGCAAGCTGGAGTACAACGTTGGGCGCTACTCGTTGACGCCGGCGGCGGGGTTGGTGGCGCTGACGGCGGCGAGTGAGGGTGCGGCGCTGTCGGACGAAGAGATCGGTGAGACGCTGCGGGTAATTGGCGCGTCGGCTGCGGCGGAGAAGGTGCTGGTCGCAGCGATTGCCAGGGACAGCGTGCGCGGTGCGCTGGCGATTGCTGCGCAGGCTGCGGCTGCGGGCTTCGATGCGGTACTGCTGGCAGCGCCGCCGCAGTGGGCTCGGCTGACGGCTGAGGAAGTGCTGCTGTTCTTTCGGGCGGTTGTGGATGCGTTGCCGCTGCCGGTGATGTTGAGCAGCGATGCAGGCGCGCAGGGGTATTCACTTTCGGTGGACATGATTGCAGAGCTGGCGCGGCATCGGAATGTCGTCGGGCTGTATGACGATGGGCTAACGCTGGAGCGCTATCGCGCGATTGTTGCGGCGACGCAGGATGCGAAGCGTGACGTGTCGGTGACGACGGTGTTCGCTCCGGTGACGCGGCGCATGCAGGCGGCGGGGGATGCGGTGGGCGCGGCGAGCTTTGTGACGGCGGAGTCGCTGGCTGGAGGGCTGGCTGTGGCGATGGTTGCCACGGCACCGGCGCTGAAGACGCGAACGAAGACGGTGGGCTTCCAGGTGATGGCCGCCGGGAGTGCTCGGGGAGTTGTGGAGCTGTTGGAGGCGGGTGTTGCGGGAGCGATGCTGGCGCTGTCGGCGTGCGCTCCGCAGGGATGCTATGAGGCGTATGCGGCGTTCAAGGATGGTGATCCTGCGCTGGCCACGGAGAAGGGGCAGCGGCTGGTGGAGGCCGATGCGGCGATACGGCAGATGGGGATTGCGGGCGTCAAGTACGGGTGCGATTGGAATGGGTACTACGGTGGCGCTCCGCGGCTGCCACGGCTGCCGCTCCATGCTGAGGGTAGAGCGAACGTGGAGCGGGTGCTGGCGGGGATAAGGAATTAGACGGTAGACGCGCTAAGGATGGGTTTGAATATGGGCACCCGAATTTATGGGGATCCGGAAGTGCGAGGGCTGTTCGCGCGCAGGGCCTACTCGCGGGCGTGGAGGGTGCTGAGCTTGGCGCGAGCCTGTGAGGCTTCAGGTGAGTTGGGGAAGCGCTGGATGAGGGCGTGCAGTTCGCGCTCACCAGCTTCGGTCTGCTTTGAGGCGATCAGCGCGTTGGCCTTGTGCAGATGCGCGGCGGGGATCTTGGCGTTATCGGGGTAGCGCTCGAGAACCTGGTCGTAGTTCTTGATGGCGGCGGTGGGCTTTTGCGTGCGCACGTCCATCTCGCCGAGATAGAAGTAGGCGTTGCCGGAGAGATTGTCGTCGGGATAGGCCTTGATGAGGTCGGAGAACTCCGCAGCGGCGAGCGGGTACTTGGCGGAGATGTAGTCGGCGTAGGCCCTGCGGTAGAGATCACTTGCTGAGGGACCAGCGGCGGGAGCAGACGGTGCTGGCACAGGCGCCGCGCTGGCGAGGCCGGAGTCATTGGTGTGTGTCGCGCCCGCGGGTGCGACTGCGGGTATGCCGCCACTCGCCTGGGGGAGATTGCCGAGCAGTGCGTTGGTGGACTGTTGCTGGCCCTGGATGTCGCCGAGAGACTTTTCGATGCGCGCCAGGCGGGCCTTCAACTCATCGACCGAGTCATTGAGGGATTGGATCTGGGCGGTGACGGCATCCTGCTGGTTCTGCGTGCTGAGCTTCAGGCCGTTGACGTCGACGGACATCTTGTTGATGGAGTCAGATGTCTGCTGTACAAGATCCTTGAGTACACCCATGCGCTCGTCATTGGACTGCTGGAGACGTGCGACAGCGTCCTGCAGTTGCTGAACCTGCGTCTGGAGCTGGATGAGGTCCCTGTTCTCGGCGTGGGCCGGGAGACAGGTGAGTCCAGCAAAGAGAAACGACGCTGCGGCGAAGCGAAGTGAACGTGAGCGGATCATGCGAGTTAGCTCCTGAAAGTTCCGTGGGGGGAACTTATGCATTACAGAAAGAAGGGCCGCGGTGCTTCCTCCGCTGACGGGCAGGTAAGCATACCGCGGCCTCTCGGGCCTTAGTTAGCGGTCGATAGAGAACTGACCGCGGCGATTCTGCTGCCAGCAGCTCTCGGTCTCCTCGGTGCAGAACTGCTTTTCCTTACCGTAGCTGACAACGCGAATGCGGTCACCGGCAACACCAGCGCTGACGAGAGCGGTCTTGGCAGCGTTGGCGCGATTCTCGCCGAGGGTGATGTTGTACTCGGCTGAGCCGCGATCGTCGCAGTAGCCACCGATGAGGATCTTGATCGCCGGATGGGCGTTCAGATAGGCAGCGGCGGCGGTGATGGAGGTATCGGCTTCAGGCGTCAGATCGAAGCTGTCGTAGCCGAAGAAGATGTCCTGCACCTTGGCGTGGAAGATGGCGTCAGAGCCCATATCACCACTGTTGTCGGCGGGGGCTGCGGGAACCTCGGGCACGCGGACGGTGACGCGAACATTGGCTTCCGTAGTACCACCGTCGTTCTTCGCGACGAGATGGAAGTTGGTCGAGCTGGAGGGCGATACGGTCTGGGTTCCGTTGACAGGAACTTCACCGATTCCGTCGATGCTCACGCTGGTGGCGTTGGAGGTGCGCCAGTTCAGGACAACCGACTGGCCGAGATCGATGGCCGGCGGATCAGCGGTGATGGAGGCCGTCGGAGGGGGAGTGTTGTTTTCCGGCGCCATGGCGGAGGAAGGGGGCGCTGCCTGCTTTTTATGGCAGCCCGATGCCGCCAGAAGTGCAAGCGTTGCAACCAGTGCAGCCTTATTCCAAAACGTCGTGCGATGAGCAATCATGAATTCCTCTTCTATTCAGTTTGTGCGGTGATGTGATTTGCGGGAATTATGTTACAAAACAACAATAATTATATCGTAGCCCGACAATCGACATGGAAGCCTTCATCGGCTACTACTTCCAGCTCCAGTTTGGCATGTCGGTTCCGGATTCAGTGAGAGCGCGCTTGCCGGTGCCGTCTACGAGCATGGTCATGATGCGGTTGTGGCTGTCGATGCCGTCCGGTGAATTGGCAAACGCGATGTGGCGGCCATCGGGAGACCAGGAGGGGAAATCGCAGCGGCCCATGTCGTGGGTGAGCTGGATCCAGCGCTTGGTGGCAACCTCCATGACGTAGATGTCCTGGCCACCGGGGGCTCCGGGGCCGTATTTACGGTCCCAGGCGAAGGTGATGAACTGGCCGTTGGGCGACCAGGAGGGGGATGTTGCGTAGCCGCCGTCGGTCATGCGGGTGACGCCGGAGCCGTCGGAATCCATGATGTAGAGCTGCGGAAGGCCGGTGCGGCCGCTGATCCAGGCGATCTGTGCGCCGGTCTTGGGGTTCCAGGTGGGCGAGACGTCAGGGCCCTTGTAGTTGGTGATGCGGTGGGCGACGTTACCCTGGGGGTCGGTGACCCAGATTTCGGGATCGCCGGTGCGGGAGGAGGAGAAGGCGAGCTGTTGACCGCTGGGCGACCAGGCGGGCGAGAGGTTGGTTCCTCCGACCGAGTTGAAGTTTACGAGGCGGCCGAGGAGCAGCGAGAACATCTTGATCTGAAAACCGTTCCTGCCGAGCGAGCTGAAGGCGATGCGCGAGTTATCGGGCGAGATGCGGGGGGAGAGCGATATTTCGCCGAGGTGGGTGATGGCGTGCTGGTTGGCGCCGTCGTAGTCCATCTCCCAGATCTCTTTGTTGCCGCCGCCGCGCTTGACGTAGAAGATCTTGGATTCGGCGATGCCGGGAGTGCCGCCGCTGAGGCGGAAGATGATCTCGTCGGCGAAGCGGTGCGCGACCTGGCGGGCATTGTCGTCGGTGGCGATTTCGTTATATTGCTTGGCGAAGACCTGCGGATATTGCGTGTTCTTGGCGTCGTCGAGGAAGCCGTTGACGATGAGGCGGTTGTTCTGCACTCCGAGATTGCCGAAGGCGACCATGGCCGCGCTGGCGGGAGCGCTCGACCACTGGGCGAGACTGATCTCAGATTGTGAGCCGGGCGTGGATTGCGGGATCAGACTCTTCGAGACCATGTCGAAGATGCCCGCCGCGGAAAGATCGGCGAAGAGAGTGGTGTCGAAGGTGTTCTTGAAGGTGGAGGTGTTGGCATCGCCGGTGCTGGGCTTGAAGTTGGCCGCAGCGAGACGGATGCTGGTTGCGCCCGAGCTGGTTTCGAGATGGAAGGTGTCCTGGGCGCGAAGTGTGGATCCAGAGAGCAGGAGTACCAGCGAGCTAAGCAGCGACAAAGTAACCCATCGTTGCGGGTTCCTCGCTCGCAAACGTCGTACGAAAGAATTCACTATCTCTTCTCCGATGATTTCTGATGTGGAGCCAAAGGGCTTTGGCATCTGTTCTGTACTTATGGTAGACGCTGTGAACGGGGTAATAGGAGGTCTGGGGGACTGCGCGTCCAGCGAGAGTGGGAAGTATTCATTGCTGGCGAGGACTGCGCGTCCAGCGAGAGTGGGAAGTATTCATTGCTGGCGATAATCAAAGGTGTACTCCACTGTGATTTGATTGCCGGCGGGGAGGGGGCCGAAGCCGTCGACGCGTTGCAGTGCGCGGAGGGCGGAGGTGTCGAGTGTGGGTGAACCGCTCTTGTCCAGGATGCGGACGTTGGCGGGCGTGCCGTCGCGCTCGATGTCAAAGACGATGGTGGTGCGCTTGCCCTGCGAGGCGCGGGCATCTGCTTCGTAGGTGTACCAGTTCTGCGCAACCTTCTGGCTGACGATCTGCACATAGTATGCGTAGCGATTGCCGAAGGTGCGGTCCTGAACGGTTGCGGTTGCGGTACCGTTCTTCAGTTGCGTGATGGATTCCGGGAGTTGGGTTGCGCTCTCACCGGTGGTGGCCTTGGCGGTGGGCGGCGTGGGCTGTGGATGCTTGGGTGGAGCGGGCTGCGTGATGGGACCGAGCTTCTTGGGCTGCTCCTTGCTCTTGACGAGAATGTCGGTGTCGCGCGGGGGAGGAATGGTGGCCTCCTTGGGTGGAGGTGCGGGTGCGGGGCTGACGTTGTCGGGAGTGAGGACTGATTTATCTACGGGCTTGAATTTCTGGGGGAGTGGGATGGCGGAGACCATCGAGGCCTGAATGGCGCCGATGGAGGATGCGTTTTCACCCCAGCGGTCGCTGGAGGAAGAGTGCACGAAGAGCGTGGTTGCGATGAATACGCCGGCAAGCAGGACGTGCAGGGCGATGGCTCCGGCAAGTCCGCTGCCGAATCGCTCGTCCTGCTCCTCGCTCGTGGTGGCGTAGATGCTCATGGTGGCTTTATTTCTGGATGGGCTGGGTGACGATGCTGATGTTGGCGATGCCGGCCTGCTTGATGGCATCCATTACGGAGGCGAAGGCGCCGAAGGGAACGGCCTGATCGGCGCGAACGTAGATGACCTTCTTCTCATTGCTGGGGTTCGCGGCCAGGATCGAAGGAAGATCGTGGATGTTCACGGGCTTGTCCTGAAGGAAGACGTTCTGGTCTTTGTCGATGGTCACGACGAGGTGTTCTTCGGTGAGCTGGTTGACCTGGCGGGTCTGCGGTACGGCGACCTGTACGCCACTCTGCAGCACGGGAGCGGTGACCATGAAGATGAGCAGCAGCACCAAAACCACGTCGACGAGCGGTGTGATGTTGATGTCGGACAGGGCTGTCTGGGTCTTGCCGCGAACGCTGAAGGCCATGGTTAGGATTGCCTCCGGCGAGGATCGTCAGGAGGCGTGGAGGCGGTGGGCTGGAAACGCGCGGCATTTTCGATGGCGTTGAGGAGTTCGCGGCCAAAGTCGTCCATGCGCGCGGCGAACTCGCGGAGGCGGGAGGTGAGCTGGTTGTATCCCATGACGGCAGGGACGGCGACGATGAGGCCGGCGGCGGTGGTGATGAGGGCTTCCGAGATGCCCGGAGCGACGGCGCGCAGGGTAGCGGCGCCGGCCGTGCCCAGGCCGTGGAAGGCGTCGATGATGCCCATGACAGTGCCGAAGAGACCCACGAAGGGGCCAACCTGCGCGATGGTCGCGAGCCAGGTCATGCGGCGCTCCATGAGCGTGAGGGCTTCGCTGGAGGCGGTCTGGGCGGCACGCTCGAGGCCTTGGGGATTGGGCGGTGTGCCGCGACCGCCGCTCTGGCGCTGGTACTCGTCGTGGATCTCGTTGAAGACTTCGACGAGGGGGCTGGGCTTGAACTGCTCGGCGATGGAGGCGATTTCGCTGAGGCGGCCCGATTTGCGGAAGGCTCGCAGGAAACGGCGATTTTGCCTGTCGGCAGCGTTAAAGGAGCGCCACTTGGAGATCATGACGGCCCACGAAACGATGCTCATGATGAGCAGGATGATGAGGACGGTGATTGCGGTCGGGCCGCTGTTATGGAGCATTTCCATAAGGGCGCCCGAGTGTGCGCCAGCAGGTGGTGGGCCGAGAGATGGATCGGTGGGGGATTGTGTGGCGGCGTCTTGAAGGATGAGAGCGAGTGCAAGCAATGTCATAAGCGTCAATTCAAGTGTAACTGCGGGTCGAGGGTGAACGAGGAACCTAGTCAGATGCTCGTCGCACGATATGTCTTTGACGCAGTGCAAAACTTTTTGGATGAGAGAAGCACCTTTCCTTCGCCTCCTGCTATGCTCTCGGTGAAAGAGACCAACCGATGCTGCTGGAACTGCGCGCCGAGAACTATGCCGTGATCGACCACGCGGTCGCCGTGTTTGGGCCGGGGTTGAATCTGCTGACCGGAGAGACGGGGGCGGGCAAGTCGATCCTGATCGACGCGCTGGCGCTGCTGCTGGGCGGGAAAGCGTCGAGCGACGTGGTGCGCTTTGGAGCGGAGAAGGCCGTGCTCGGGTGCGTGTTTGAGACGACACCCGGAGCGGAGGAGATTCTCGAGGCCAATGGAATCGATCCGGAGGGCGATGAGATCCTGCTGCGGCGCGAGATTGCGATGAGCGGCAAGGGGCGCGTGTTTGTGAATAACCAGCCGGCGACGGTGGCGGTGTTGCGGCAGCTTGCTCCTGAGTTGGCGTTGGTGCATGCGCAGTCGGAGACGCTGGTGGCGTTCGATGCAGCGCAGCAGCGGATGCTGCTGGACAGGTTTGGGGACATCAGTAGTGAGGATGTGGGCGCGGCCTACGGGCGGTGGCGCGAACTGGCAGGTCAGATTGATGCGTTGCGGAGCGCGGAGCAGGACCGGCTGCGGCTGATCGACCTGTGGAGTTTTCAGGCTGGAGAGATTGAGTCGGCGGCTATCGCCGACGCGGAAGAGGATGCGCGGCTGGAGACAGAGAAGCGGGTGCTGGCGAACTCGGAGCGGCTGTTTACGGCGGCGACGGCGGCCCAGGAGTTGCTGTACGAGGCGGAGGTGTCGGCGGAGACTTTGCTGGGCGGGGCGTTGCGGCATGTGGAGGACCTGGCGCGTTTCGATGAGCAGTTTCGGGAGACGGTGCAGCAGTTGGCAGCGGCGAAGGCCAGCGTGGAGGATGCAGCGGCGACACTGAGGGACTTCGCGGGCGATATTACGGCGTCGCCGGAACGGCTGGGGGAGATCGAGGACCGGCTTGCGGCGCTCGATCGGCTGAAGCGCAAGTACGGGGCTACTCTCGCTGAAGTTGTGGCGTTCGGACAGGATGCGGCGGCGAAGTTGTCGGAGCTGGAGAATCGCGACGCGCGGCTGGCGGAGTTGGAGAAGGACCTGACGATTGCGGCGGCGAAGTACATTGTGCTGGCTCGAAAGCTGGCGGCAGAGCGTAACCTGGCGGCGCAGAAGCTGGCGAAGGTCGCGGAGCGGCAGATCAACGAGCTGGCGATGCATGCGCGGTTTGAGGTGGTGGTGGGGTCGCGCGAGGATGTGGAGGCGTGGACGGGGTTTGGGTGGGACAGGGTTGAGTGCAGAATTGCGACGAATCCGGGCGAGCCGCTGAAGCCACTGACGGAGATTGCGTCGGGGGGTGAGATGTCGAGGGTGATGCTGGCGCTGAAGGTGTCGGTTGAGGAGGGAGCGGGGGCGGCGGCGAAGCGGCGGCGGACGGCGCTGCCACGGACGCTGGTGTTCGACGAGATCGATATCGGCATTGGCGGCCGGGCGGCCGAGGCGGTGGGGCAGAAGCTGAAGACGTTGTCGCGCTCGCAGCAGGTGATCTGTATCACGCATCTGCCGCAGATTGCGGCGTTTGCCGACCAGCACTTTCTGATCGAGAAGGCTGAGCGCAGCGGAAGGACGCATACGGGGGTGCGGCGCATGGAGCCTGGGGAACGCGTCGAGGAGATTGCGCGGATGCTGTCGGGGGCGAGCCTGACGGAGACCTCGTTGCGGCATGCAGAGCAAATGTTGAAGCAGAGCGTGTAGACTGCGGGGGTCGGGGATAGACAACCCGCGATCGTTCTCGAGTGTCGAAAAAGTCAGATAAATAGAACGAATGAGGAGGATTTACCAATGCCGGAATCCAAGAAATGTGCGCACACAGCTTGTACCTGTACGGTTCCCGAGGGAAAGAAGTACTGCTCGCAGATCTGCGAGGATAGCAAGCAATTCACATCGATCAAGTGCGACTGCAAACATCAGGGTTGCTCCGCCAGCTAAATCCAGAGGCTTCAGGCGATCGGTTTAGCAGTTGAGGTTTGCACGGTGACCTGGTGCTTGGGGACGGTGCGACCGATGGCCGAAAAAGGTATACTTGGGATGTGACTAACTCGATCGCCGATCCCGTAAACGTCAGCCAACCCAATGGCGAATCCACCACCACTAAACGCGTTCTACTGCTGAAGCCGCGAGGCTTCTGCGCGGGAGTGGTGCGCGCCATCGATATCGTCCAAATTGCGCTGGACACGTTTGGTGCACCGATCTATGTGCGGAAAGAGATCGTACATAACAGCTACGTGGTGAATGATCTGGCCCAGAAGGGTGCGATCTTCGTCGATGAGCTGGATGAGGTGCCTGCGGGAGCGCGGGTGATTTACTCCGCGCATGGTGTTTCGCCGGCGGTTCGGGAGCGGGCCAAGGAGCGCGGGCTAAAGGTAATCGACGCGACGTGTCCACTTGTTACCAAAGTTCATATTGAGGCCATCCAGTTTGCCAAGCAGGGGTATTCGCTGGTGCTGGTGGGGCATCGGAACCATGAAGAGGTTCAGGGTACGCAGGGCGAAGCCCCGAATGTGACACAGGTGGTGTCCACTGTGGAACAGGTTGAGGCGCTGGTGGTGGCCGACCCGAACAAGGTTGCGTATCTGACGCAAACCACGCTGTCGCTGGACGAGGCGCGGTACATGATCGAGGCGCTGAGGAAGAAGTTTCCGAACATCGTGGGACCGCATGCGCAGGACATCTGCTACGCGACGGAGAATCGCCAGACGGCGGTGAAGAATGTCGCGCATGCAGCAGACCTGGTGTTGGTGGTCGGGTCGCGCAACAGTTCGAATTCGAACCGGCTGGTTGAGGTTTCGCAAAACATTGGAACGCATTCCTACCTGATCGACAAGGCCGAGGACATTCAACTGGACTGGCTGGAGGGTGTGACAACGGTGGCGATCACGGCGGGCGCATCGGCACCGGAGATTCTTGTGCAGGAGGTTGTTTCGTACTTGCAGGGCAAGGGGTATGGCTCGGTCGAAGAGGTTGAGGTGATGCCGGAGAATGTTCGGTTTGGACTGCCTCCGGAGATTGTGCAGGCGATCGCGGCGGCTCCTCCACGATCGGCGAGTGTATAGATTGCGGCTATGCCTGTCATAACCGCTGGAAAGTTGAAGTCTGGACTCGCTGATTTGCACCTATCATCCATGAGTGAAAAAACATCCAACACGCAAGGTACGACGCAGCCAAGATTCGGACGAATCGACCTTGCGATGGACCGGGTAAGTGAAGGTATCGAAGGTGCGGTGAGTTGGCTGCTCGGCACCCAGCATGAGGATGGCTACTGGTGCGGCGAACTCGAGGCCGATTCGATGCTCGAGGCCGATTACATCTACATGCATACGCTGCTGGGCACGGGCGATCGCGGCAAGATGGAGCGGTGCATTAACGAGATTTTGCGGCACCAGAATGAGGACGGCGGATGGAGCTCCTATCCGGGTGGGCCGTCGAATGTGAACTACGGCGTGAAGTGCTACCTGGCGCTGAAGCTGATGGGCTGGAAGGCCGACCATCCGGTGCTAATGAAGGCGCGGGAGAATGTGCTTTCGCTTGGTGGCGTGGTGGAATGCAATACGTTTACCAAGATGTATCTGTGCTCGCTGGGGCAATATGAGTACGATGCCGTTCCGGCGATTCCGCCGGAGATGCTGCTGTTCCCGAACTGGTTTTATTTCAATATCTACGAGATCAGTTCGTGGTCACGCGGGATTCTGGTGCCGCTGGCGGTGATCTACGCGAATAAGCCGTTCAAGAAGCTGCCGCCGGAGCAATGTATCGACGAGTTGTATGCGGGCGGACGCGAGAATGCGGACCTGCACCTGCGTTGGGACAAGAAGCATATCTTCTCGTGGCGCAATTTCTTTATTTTTGCGGACCGCCTTACGCACTGGGCGGAGCGTGTGCATATTCGCCCGCTGCGCAAGAAGGCGCTAAAGAAGGCTGAGCAGTGGATGCTGGCACGCTTTGAGCGCTCGGATGGGTTGGGGGCGATCTATCCGGCGATGCTGAATGCGATCGTGGCTCTGCGTTATCTGGGATATTCGTTCGACGACCCACAGTTGATTCGGGCGATGGACGAGTTTGAGAAGCTGGGCATCGATTGCCCGGAGGGTACGCCGGAGTATCCGACGCCGACCTTCCGGATGCAGCCGTGCTTCTCGCCCGTGTGGGACACAGCACAGGTGCTGTCGACGCTGGGTGAGGCGGGTGTCTCGAAGACCGATCCCCGGCTGCTGAAGGCTGCGGACTGGCTGCTCTCGAAAGAGGTGCGGCACAAGGGCGACTGGGCGCAGAAGGTAAAGAATGTTGAGCCCGGTGGATGGTACTTCGAGTTCAACAATGAGTTTTATCCGGATGTCGATGATACTGGGGAGGTTTTGCTTAGTCTGAAAGCTGTGCAAAATCCTCGTGAGCGGTATCAGCATGAGGTTGAGCAGCGCGCCATCAACTGGGTTCTTGCGATGCAGTGTAAGAACGGCGGGTGGGCGGCGTTCGACAAGGACAACACGAAGAAGATCTTTCAGTCGATTCCGTTCGCTGACCATAACGCGATGCTCGACCCGCCGACGGTGGACATTACGGGGCGCATTCTGGAGATGCTGGCTTGTTACGGCTATACGCGTGCGGACAAGCGGGTAGAGAAGGCACTGCAGTTCATCCTGAAAGAGCAGGAGCCGGATGGTTCATGGTTCGGTCGCTGGGGCGTGAACTATCTGTACGGAACGTTTCTGGTGCTGCGTGGGCTGGAGGCGGTGGAGTACTCGTATCTGGAGACGCCGGTGCAGCAGGCGGCTGAGTGGATTCGCATGGTGCAGAATGCCGATGGCGGATGGGGAGAGACCTGCGGGACGTACGACGATCCGAACCAGCGCGGCGTTGGGCCATCGACGCCGAGCCAGACGGCGTGGGCGCTGCTGGGGCTGCTGGCGGCGAATGATACGCGGTCGGACTCGGTCGCGAAGGGGGTTCGGTGGCTGATCGAACGTCAGCACGAGGATGGTTCCTGGGATGAGCTTGTGCCTGGCCGCAACGGCGAAAGCTACTACACTGGAACAGGGTTTCCCCGGGTGTTTTACCTGGGCTACCACCTGTATAAGCAGTACTTTCCCTTGCTGGCGCTGACGACGTATCGCAAAGCGATGGAACGCGGCGAGCGCGAAGCGTAAGGCATGACCGGAACATCTAAATCGATAGCATGGCCGAAAGATTCAATCGGTAGTTTGTAGCGCGAAAGTTTTTGCAGCATAAGGAGTTTTTCAGCATGGGCGTACCCATCTCGCAGATGTTCACCGTGGCAACCTACGTTCTGAAGCAGAAGCTTTCAGGGCGCAAGCGCTATCCCCTGGTGCTGATGCTGGAGCCGTTGTTTCGCTGCAACCTGGCGTGCGCCGGCTGTGGCAAGATTCAGTATCCGGCGCACATTCTGAAGGCGCAACTGACACCGGAGCAGTGCTTCAAGGCGGTGGATGAGTGCGGGACGCCGATGGTGTCGATTCCGGGCGGTGAGCCGCTGCTGCATCCGGATATGCCGGAGATCGTTGCGGGGCTGGTTGCGCGCAAGAAGTACGTGTACATGTGCACCAATGCGCTGCTTCTGAAGGAGAAGCTGCACCTGTTCAAGCCGTCGAAGTATCTGAGCTTTTCGGTGCACGTGGATGGACAGAAGGAGCACCACGACCTCTCGGTGTGCCGCGAGGGCGGGCATGCGATTGCGATGGAGGGCGTGCGTGCGGCGGTTGCTGCGGGCTTCCGCGTGACGACCAATACGACGCTGTTTGATGGAGCCGATCCGAACTCGGTGCGGGCGCATTTCGATGAGCTGACGGAGGCGGGCGTTGAGGGCATCATGGTTTCGCCGGGCTATACGTACGACAAGGCTCCGGACCAGCAGCACTTCCTGGGCCGCGCGAAGAGCCGCAAGCTGTTCCGCACGATCCTCTCGAACCGGAAGAAGGAGTGGAAGTTCAATGCTTCGCCCATCTTCATGGAGTTCCTGATGGGCAAGAAGGATTTGACCTGCACGCCGTGGGGAATGCCGACGTACTCAATCTTTGGATGGCAGAAGCCGTGCTACCTGCTGCAGGATGGCTACGCGGATACGTTCCAGGAGCTCATGGAGGCGGTTGAGTGGGCCAAGTATGGGACGGAGAGCGGCAATCCGCGGTGCGCGAATTGCATGGTGCACTCGGGCTATGAGGCGTCGGGCGTGAATTACACGTTTGATTCGCTGAAGGGGTTGATGCAGACGGCGAAGGCGATTTTCTCGAGCAAGTATGAGGACCAGGGCGCGATGAAGCTGCTGAACGAGTGGAAGCCCGAGGGGCGTGGGCCGCTGGTGCAGATCGGAGAGAAGCCAACACCGGTGGTGGTGACGACCTCGGTGAATGAGACTGTATCCAACGCAGCAGCGACCAGCGTGGCAGGAGACTAAGGATGGCGACCGTAGAGCAGGAGCATTTGAAGATTAAGCAGCTGCAGCATGCGTCTCCGGACGAACTGGAGCATATCGAGGGTCGCGAGCGCGAGAATCTCGAGGGCTGGCTTCCGGAGCTGGCGAGCGAGGCTGAGGTGCGTGAGGCGCTGGAGAAGGCGTTCGACTATCGCGGCGATATTTCGGTCACGAGTAAGGACGGAACGACGATCGAAGGCTATCTGTATGATCGCCGCAGCGAACCGACGCTGGAGGCTTCGCTGATTCGGATTATTCCGACGCCGAAGCCAGGCGCGCCGGTAGAGCGCCTGATGATCTCTTACGCCGACATCGCAGCGCTGCGGTTCAGCGGGCGGGATACTGCGGCGGGCAAGACCTTTGACGCCTGGGTGAAGAAGTACTGGGAGAAGAAGGCCGCGGGCGAGACGAATATTCAGATTGAGCCCGAGGCGCTCGACTAAGCCATCATGCGTTTGTTTCTGACCGGAGCGACCGGATTTGTCGGTGCGCATGTGGCGCAGATGGCGGCGCTGCAGGGCGCGGAACTGCGGCTGCTGACGCGGTCGAGTTCGAATACGAAGAATCTTCCAATTGGGGCAGAGATCGTTGTGGGCGATCTGCGCGAGCCGGAAAAGTTTGCGTCTGCGCTTGCGGGATGCGATGCGCTGATTCATGTTGCGGCGGATTACCGGCTGTGGGTGCCTGATCCGGCTGAGATGTATAAGGCGAATGTCGAGGGCACGCGGGAGCTGCTGCGGCTGGCGCGGGAGGCTGGCGTGCGGCGCGTGGTGTACACGAGCAGTGTCGCGACGATGGGCTTCAAGAAAGACGGCACCATCGTCGATGAAGAGACGCCCGTGAGTGAGGCCGATATGATCGGTCACTACAAGCGGTCGAAGTGGATGGCGGAGCAGGTGGCGATGGAGGCCGCGCGCGCGGGACAGCAGGTGATCATCCTGAATCCGACGACGCCGATTGGGTCGCTGGATACGAAGCCGACACCTACCGGGCGGATCGTTGTGGACTTTCTTAATGGGAACTTTCCGGCGTATGTCGACACGGGATTGAACCTTGTGGATGTGGATGAGATTGCCCGGATGCATTTGGTGGCGCTGGAGCGGGGGACGCCGGGTGAGCGGTATATTCTCGGCGGCGAGAACCTGACGCTGAAGCAGATTCTCGATCGGCTGGCGGCGATTACGGGATTGCCGTCGCCGACGATGAAGGTGCCTCATGCCGTCGCGATGGCGTTTGCGTTGTTTGATGAAGCGATCACGGGTAAGCTGCGGGGGAAAGAACCCAGGGCGACCGTCGAGGCGGTGCGGATGGGGCGCAAGATGATGTTTGCGAGCTCTGCGAAGGCCGAGCGCGAACTGGGGCTGCGCGTGATGAGCGTGGAGAATGCGTTGCGCTCGGCGTGTGCCTGGTTTGTGGCCAACGGCTATGCGCCGGCGCCGCCGAAGACTGTCTAGGAAAAATCAGGTTGTCTGGAAGCCGGCCAGCGCCATGGCTGTGCCGACCTCGGGGTTGAGCGCGAAGGTCGCCCAGACGAAGCTGGTGCGGAGATTCTCAGCCATCAGGACCGAGATGCCGAGATCGATTCCCAGGCAGTCCGTCTCATACCAGTTGGCTTGCGGATGGAAGGCGTCGCAGAAGCCGTAGCGTCCCCAGGCACGGTTGCCGTAGTTGGCTTTGAGAGCACGCTGGACGCGGAGGCAGTCGGCGGGCAGGAAGGGAAGCGAGCCGGCGGTGGCGTAGGGGACGACGGAGCCGTCGATCTGGCCTTGTGCCGGGGGGCCACCCCAGGCGGTGTAGCCGTGCTGCGAGTCGGAGGCGCTGATGCCCCAGTAGTCGCGGGAGTAGGGCTTGCCGAGCGAGAGGCAGAAGGCTTCGTGGGCGCGGGTTGCGGTGATGGAGTTGGTGAAGTAGTCGGCGTACTTGTCTTGCTTGTTGCGGAAGTCGTAGTACGCCTGGCTGTACTGGTGGACGAAGAGTGGGTCGTCGGAGCTGATGTAGGTGAGGCCGTCGTAGTGCATGACGGGGCGCGTCCATGCGTCCCAGCAGGAGGCGGGGATTGGATGCGTGGGTGAACCGAGTGCGAGCAGATAGATCATCATGAGCTCGCAGTATTTGTGCCAGCGCGCGCTGAGAAAGCCGGTCTCCGGATGCCATCCCATCGAGAAGCTCTCTCCACCGTTGAGCATCCATGGCCAATCGACACGCTCATAGATGGTGGTGGCAAGGTGGTGGATCTCTGCATCGTCATGGAAGTGCGCGCGCGCTGTGAGCACGCCGCAGAGTAGCAGCGAGGTGTCGATGGACGAGACCTCGTTCTTGTCAATCCGTGCGCCGGTATCAACGTCGTTGAAGTGATAGAAGAAGCCGTGCACGTTGGGCAGCGTGTTCGCATGGAAGCGCAGGGTGCGGCGCACCTGCTCGAGCACCTGCGCACGAGGCTGATAGCCGCGCTTCTCTGCGATGCAGAGTGAGGTGAGACCGAAGCCGGTTGCAGCGATGCTCGCCAAGCGACGGGGATCGAGTTTGCCGTCGGTGTTTGTGGCTGCGGCGCGGTCGAGGACCTGGCCGCTCTGTGCGCCGGCCTGCTCCGCGAAGTACAGGCAGCCGCGACGCTGCATGTCGTCGAGGAAGGCCTCGTCGTCGGCGGTGATCGCGCCGCTCGTGGTGGAAACGGCGCTGGCTGCGAATGTAGGCAGCAGCGCAGCGCCCGCGATGAGTTTGAGACAGTCGCGTCGTTGCATGATTACCTTCCGATGAGAACGACAGCGAGGCCATGCGCGGGCACGGTCAGTTGTAGTTTGCCGTCGTGCAGATGGAGGTGCTCGGCGGGAGCCATGGCACCGGCGGCACGAAGCTTCGCGACCTGATTCTGCGTGAGGTCTCCGGGTGGGCGACCCATCGCGTCGAAGGCCTTGAGGACGTTGCCGTGGTCGGGGTCTACGCGGAGGACTTCGACGGCCGCGTTGGGTGCGACGTGCGTGAACGCGAGGTCGAAGGTTTTGGGTGGGCCGGAGGGACCTTTGGGCATGGTGTAGGTGGCGCCGATGCCGGTGGGTGGCGCGTAGTCCCAGAGTGCGATGGCGAGCTTGCCATTGCTGGACTTCGTCACAAGTGCGGAGGCGGAGACGGCGGCGATGCGCTGATCGCCGAGCTGATGCAGCGCGCGGAAGACGTTCAGCGCGGGCTTGGGAATGCCCTCGGCGGCGACCAGGCCGAAGCCACCATAGAAGGGTGTGCGGACGACGCCCTGCTCTTCGAAGACATCGGAGAAGGCCCAGTAGGCCATGCTCTGGGTGAAGCCGTCGCAGAGGCGGATGTTGTTGGCCAGCCATGGACCCATGTAGGTGGAGTCGGTGATGTTGGGCTCGTTGGCGTAGCTGGCGTTGTACTCGGAGAAGATGAGCGGAATGTTCGGGTAGGGCGAGTGCAGGATCTGCTCATGCACCATGTTGACGGCGCGATAGACCATGGTTTCGCGCGGGACGTCTTCGTTGGTGTGGAGGACGTTGGGCGCGGTGTCGTTGGCGTAGACGTGCGTGGAGACGAAGTCGATGGGGACGTTGGTGGAGTGAACGTGCTCGAGAAAGGGCGTAACCCATGCAGCCTGCGCGGTCGCGGGGCCGCCGACCTGCAGGCGCGGCGAGACGGACTTCAGATCGCGCGCGGTGTGGTCGTAGAGCTCAAAGTAGGTCTCCTGCTTTGGGACGCCCCCCCAGAAGTCGAGGTTGGGTTCGTTCCAGACTTCGAACTCCCAGGTGGCGACTTCGTCGATGCCGTAGCGCTGGATGAGATGCGTGGCCAGGGCCTTGATCATCGCGTCCCAGACGGCATAGTCTTTCGGGGGCGAGACGTTGGGGTGGTACCAGAAGGGGTGGAGGAGGTTGGGATCGAGGGCCATCTTCTTCGGCATGAAGCTGAGCTCGACGAAGGGTCGGACGTGCTCGGCGAGGAGGGCGTCGTAGATTTCGTCGACGTAGAAGAAGTTGTAGACGGAGGCGTCGTTGGCGGCTTGCGCGGCGAGGCCGGGGTTCCTGGTCTGGCGGTCAGGATCGTAGAGGCCGACCTCGTCGTCGAGAATGCCGTGGAAGCGGATGAACTGGAAGTCGGTGGCCTGCTTCACCGTGTGCAGGTCCGCGCGGTAGTCAGCGCGCAGCGCGAGGATGGCGCGGCCGGAGCCAAAGGTCTGCTCCCAGAAGTGAGGGAATGGCGTGGTGGCGGCGCGCGCATCAATCTGCAATGCTTCCTGAGCGCGCGCGGTGAGAGGCAGCGAGCCTGCCAGCAGGAGTCCGGCCACTCCAAAGACAAGAGAACTAAGCTTCCAATGAAGCATCGTATTCCTCACGTTCCTTACGGCTGAACCTTGATTAGTAGAAGTGCATTCGGGCTTAACTCCAGGGTGAGCTTCCCACTTTGCAGCCTGGTCTGGGCTGGAGTCCCCAGTGCTGTCTCTTTGTTTAATTGAACGACTTGTTCGGGCGTTGGATCGACGGGGCTTCCCATTGCGGCGTACTTCGGCAGGACGTTGCCGTGGTCGTCGTCGACACGCTGGATGGTAACCTTCGCATTTGCAGGGACTCCTCGCAGGGTGAGGTCGATGGTCTGCGACGAGCCGTGCTGCTCAGGGTCGACGAGGTTCCATGCGGCGATGGCGAGGCCACCGTTGCTGGTCCTAGTGACAATGAGATTCTTCGAGGCGTTGGCGATGCGCTGGTCGCCGAGCTGATGCAGCAGGCCATAGGCGTAGTAGCTTGGCTTGTTGATGCCGCCTTTGGCGATGAGGCCGAATTGCCCAGTGAAGGGCTTGGCGATGGGGCCGCCTTCTTCAAAGACGTCGTCGAAGGTCCAGAAGGAGAGCGCGGTTACGTTGCCGTCGCACTCGCGCACGGTGTCGGCGAGTGCAGGGCCGACGTAGGTGGTGTCGCGTGCGTTGTCCATGCCGATGACGTTCCACTCGGTCCAGAGGAGTGGAAGGTGCGGGGTGGCGGAGGCGTCGATCTGGCCGCGTACCTTGGCGACGGCGCGGCAGACACGATCATCCATGGGGATGTCTTCGTGGGTGCCGAAGAGATCTTCGACGGTGTCGTCGGCGTAGCCGTGGGTCGAGATGAAGTCGACGGGGACGTGGTTGGCGGCGGTGTGCGCGAGAAAGTCGGGTATCCAGGCGGCCGCGGCCGTTGCGGGACCGCCTACGCGCAGGCGCGGACTGACCTGCTTGAGGTCGCGGGCGGTGTGGTCGTAGAGCTCGAAGTAGGTCTTCTGGCGGGGCACTCCACCCCAGAAGTCGATGTTGGGCTCATTCCAGACTTCGAAGTACCAGGTCGCGACCTCATCGATGCCGTAGCGGTCCACGAGGTGTTGTGCGAAGTGCGTCATCAGGTCGTCCCAGCGCTCGAGGCTCTTCGGCTGTGAGACGTTCTGCTTGTACCAGAAGGCATGGAGATCGTCGGGATTGAAGGCCAGCTTCTTCGGCATGAAGCTGATCTCGACGACAGGGCGGACACGGTTCTTCAGGAGGCCATCGTAGATCTCGTCGACGTAGGAGAAGTTGTAGACGGGGTTGCCGTGCTCGTCTTCGTTGTAGACGCCGACCTCATCGTGGAGGATGGCGTGGAAGCGGACGTAGCGGAAGTCGGCGACCTGCTTCACGGCGCGGAGATCTTCGCGGTAGTTTTCGCGCAGCGAGAGGATGGCGCGGCCGGAGCCGAACATCTGCTCCCAGAAGTGCGGGAAGGGGGTGGTGGAGGTTTGTGCATCGATGCTGACGCTCTCTGGAGCCTGGGCGTGGACAGTAGACGAGAGCGGCCACGCGAGCAGGAGAGCGGAGACGGCGTGGCGAAGCAGACGGTGCATAGTAGACGGACTCCTGCGGTTGCAGACCAAATATTGGAGAAGACGGCCCGGAGGCAATTGTTTGAGTCGTAATGCGCAAACGATTGTGCAGCGCTTAATATCCTTCTTCTGCGGCATGGCTGTCAACCTGCGGATACTGCGAGGGGGGAGGCGGGTCTGGAGCGGCTCGTATGATAGATCGAAACGGATGCCTGCCAAAGTCGCCATCATCGCAGCACTGCCCCGGGAGATCGCCGCGCTGGTTCAGGGAACAGCTGCCGATGCTGGTCTGCTGAAGCGCGGGGTTCACCTATATCGGCTTGAGGGCGATCGACTGGAGGGTGCGGTAGTTGCCGCGGCGGGGATGGGTGCGGAGCGAGCCGCGATTGCGGTGGAGGCTGCGCTTGCGACGGGCGATGTGGGGATGTTGATCTCTACCGGGCTGGCTGGTGGGTGCGTGGCGGGGGCGGCTGCCGGTTCGGTAATGGAGGTGCATGTGGTCGTGGATGCGAAGACGGGTGAGCGGTATACATCGGCTGCGCAAAGGACGGACCCTGGCAGAAGTGTGACGCTGGCGACGACGCAGACCATTGCGAGTGTGCGCGAGAAGGCGCGGCTGGCTGCGAGTTATGGGGCGATGCTGGTGGATATGGAGGCGGCGACTGTGGCGCGGCTCGCGAGGGCGAAGGACCTGCCGTTTCGGGCGATCAAGGGTGTCTCGGACAGCTTCGACTTCGAGCTGAGTTCGCTGGCGAAGTTTGCGGGAAAGCGAGGGAGCTTTCGTACGGGGGCGTTCGCGCTGCATACGGCGCTGCGGCCGTGGGAGTGGCCGAAGGCTATCGAGCTTGGGCGCGGGAGTTCGCGCGCGTTGGCTGCGCTGGATCAGTCGTTGAAGCTCACTTTGTCGGAGCGTTAGGTCAGGCGGTCGGCGAGCAGATGGTCGGCGATGCGGATTGCGTTGGCGATGGTGAGTGAGGGGGTTGACTGCTCTGGAGGAGACGAAGAAGCTGGGGTCTTCGATGCTTCTCGATTACATGGAGCGGATGAGAAATCATGAATGGTTTCCGTTAGTCTAAGAAGGTTATGTCTGAAGCAATTCCACGCACAATGCAGGCCGCTGTCTACCGCTCTATCGATGATGTTCGCCCCGAGACGATTGCTGTTCCCGAGATTGGGCCGGGCGAGGTGCTGGTGCGGATCGATACGTGCGGGATCTGCGGGACGGACCTGAAGAAGATTCATACGGGGTCGCACGCGGCGCCGAGGGTGTTTGGGCACGAGATGGCGGGAACGATCGCTGCGGTGGTCGAGGGCGTGCGCGGATTTGCGCTGGGCGATCGCGTGATGGCGTTCCATCACATTCCGTGCGGCGAGTGCTTCTATTGCCGCAAGCAGACGTTTGCGCAGTGTGAGACGTACAAGAAGGTCGGCACGACGGCGGGGCTGGGTGCGGCCGCAGGTGGTGGGTTTGCGCAGTACATTCGCGTGATGGATTGGATTGTCGGCGACGGTGTGAAGACGGCGGGACTGATTCACATTCCCGACGATATTCCGTTCGAGCAGGCTGCGTTTATCGAGCCGGTGAATACTTGCTTCAAGGCGATTCGGCTGCTGAAGTTGGAGCCTGACGATACGGTGCTGGTGATTGGGCAGGGGAGCATCGGGATTCTGCTGGCGGCGCTGGCGAAGCAGACCGGGGCGACGGTGTTGACGTCGGATATGTATCCGGAGCGTCATGCGATTGCTGCGCAGTTCGGGCTGGATCATCCGCTGGATGCGCGGGGCGATGTGGTGGCGGCGTGCAAGGCAGCGACGGAGGGGCGCGGAGCGGATGTGGCGCTGGTGGCTGTAGGGGCAGATGCGCTGATTGCGACGGCGATGCAGGCGATCCGGCCGGGTGGGCGCGTGATGTTGTTTGCGAGTACGCAGCATGGGACCGCGCCGTTCGATCCGGCGGCGGTGTGCATGGATGAGAAGACGCTGATGGGTTCGTACTCGGCGTCGGTGGCGATTCAGCAGGAGGGCATTGACCTGGTGTTCGAGGGGTACAGGTCAGGGAAGCTGGATCTGACGAAGCTGATCTCGCACCGGTTCACGCTGGAAGAGGCGAGCGAGGCGATCGATCTGGCGTCGCATCCGAAGGCGGATTCGATGAAGATTGTGCTGAAGCCCTGAAACAGCGAAGAGCTCAGGCGAAGCTGAAGCCGCTGCGCGACAGGGGCAGTGTACGGATGCGCTTGCCAGTGGCGGCGAAGACGGCGTTGGCGACCGCGGGGAGGAGCGGCGGCAGGGCTGGTTCTCCGAGGCCTGTGGGCGGGTTATCGCTCTTGAGAAAGAAGGCCTCGATAGCAGGTGTCTGGCGCATGTGCAGGACCGGGTGTTGGTTGTAGTTGGTCTGCTGGATGCGGCCTTCGTCGAGAGTAATCTCCTGGGCCATCTGGCTGAGACCGTCGATGACGGCACCGTAGACCATGTTTTCGGCTGCGGCGGGATTGATGATCTGGCTACCAATATCGCCAACGACCCAGATGTGGTTGACCGTGATGCGATTTTTTTCATCGACGGTGACCGCAGCTACTTCGGCGAAAAAGCCCAGGTGACAGGCGTAGCAGGCGATGCCCATGCCCTTGCCGGGGGTGTGGGTGCGCTTGGCCCAGCTGGACCTTTCGGCCGCAAGTGCGAGGACGTTGCTGAGGCGGTCGGAGTGGTTGGAAGAGTTGCCGCGGAGATCCAGTTGGAACTCGAGGGGATCGCGTCCGGCGGCAGCGGCGACCTCGTCCAGAAACGACTGCGCGACGAAGGCGAGGGCGTTGCTGCCGGGGGCGCGCAGCGGGCCTGTGCGTAGCCGGAGCGGCATTGCCGTGGCGTAGAGGCCGAAGTTTTCAACGTGGCCGGAGGGGAACTCGTCTGCGCTGATTCCGGCACTGCTGGCGTAGTGGTCGCCGACACCGTAGGTGACGAGGTGTTGGCGCCAGGCGATGAGTTTGCCGTGGGCGTCGAGGCCGGCCTTGAAGGAGTGGAAGCCGCCGGGGCGGTAGGCGTCGTGGCCGAAGTCGTCCTCGCGGGACCAGAGGAGCTTGACGGGCACGCCGACTTGTTTGGTGAGCCATGCGGCTTCCACCATGTAGTCGTTCATGAGGCGGCGGCCAAAGGCACCGCCAGTGCGGGTGAGGTGAATGGTGATGGCGTCGGCTGGGATTTTGAGCGCGCTGGCGACCATCTTGCGGCCACCGCCGGGAGCTTGACTGGTGGTCCAGATCTCGAGCTTGCCGTCTTTGAAGGAAGCGGTGGTGTTCTGTGGCTCGAGCGTCGCGTGGGCGATGAAGGGGTAGGCGTAGGTGGCTTCGACGACCTTGGCGGCGCTCTTGAGCGCGGCGTCAACGTCACCTGCGGTATGGATGGTGTTGGCCGGAGGAGCCTGGAAAAGCTCGGCGGCGCGCTTGGCGAAGGCGTCGGTGCTTTGGGTGGCGCCGGTGCCGAGGTCCCATTCGATCTTAAGTTTGGAGCGGGCGGACTGGGCCTGCCACCAGGTGTCGGCGAGGATGGCGACGCCGGGCTCGATGCCGGGATCGGAGGAGACGACGGGGTTGGTCGCGAGTGTGCCTTCGAGGACCAGGACGTGGCGGACGCCAGGAAGCTTCTGGATGGCGGCCTGGTTGCAGCTCTTGACCTTGCCGCCGAAGACGGCACACTTCTCGATGACCGCATGCAACATGCCGGGCACGGTGATATCGATGCCGTAGAGCGGCTTGCCCGTGACGATGCTGAGTCTGTCGACGTTGGGCTGGGACTTGCCGATGATGCGATAGTCCCTGGGGTCTTTGAGCTGGACGGAGGCCAGTGGCGGCGGGGTGAGCCTGGCGGCGTCGGTGGCGAGCTCGGCGTAGGTGAAGGAGCGGCCGGAGGTTGCGTGGAGGACGCGGTTGGGAGCGGTGGTGCAGTCGGATACGGGGACGCTCCATCGCTGAGCGGCGACGGAGATGAGCATTTGGCGGCAGGCGGCGCCGACACGGCGGAGAGGGTCCCAGTTGAGGGGAGTGGCCATACTTCCACCGGCAAATTGACGGCCGTAGTGAGACTCGTCGAGGTCGGCCTGCTGGATATGGATGGTGCTCCAGTCGGCGTCGAGTTCTTCGGCGAGGAGCATGGGGAGCATGGTCTTGACGCCTTGGCCGATCTCGGGATTCTTGGCCATAAGGGTGATGGTGCCGTCGGCGGCGATGTGGATGAAGGCGCGCGGAGAGAGGTCCGGCTGCACAGGTTGGCCAGACTGTGCGGCGGCGATGGGGGTCTCGTAGAGGTTGAGCGCGAGGCCTCCAGTGAGGAGGGCGCTCATCTGCAGGAATGTACGGCGATTGAGTGGCATGGGCGTGACCTCCTTTACTACTTTTTGGCAGCGGATTCGGCGGCTTGGTGGATGGCCTGACGGATGCGGGGGTAGGTTCCGCAGCGGCAGATGTTAGAGCTCATGGCGGCGTCGATCTGGGCGTCCGTGGGGTGTGGGTTGCTGGCGAGCAGGGCGGATGCGGCCATGATCTGGCCAGCCTGGCAGTAGCCGCACTGGGCTACGTCGACCTGCTGCCACGCAAGCTGGACGGGGTGCGTGCCATCGAGCGAGAGACCCTCGATGGTCGTGACGGGATTCGTGCCGACTTCGTCGAGGCGCGTCTGGCAGGCACGTGCGGGCCGACCTGAGATGAGGACTGTGCAGGCTCCGCAGCTGCCGATGCCGCAGCCGTACTTGGTGCCCTTGAGATCGAGGATGTCGCGGAGAATCCATAGGAGCGGCGTGTCGGGGGCGACATCGATGGTGTGGATCGTGTTGTTGACCTTCAGCTGCTGCGGTGGCATGACAGGCTCCTCTCGGATGAGCGGACTCTCTTCCGATACTAAACACTGTTCAGAGGCAGTGGCAATGCTTTGATCCGAGATTAACCCTGCTCGCGGAACGGTGTCGGGTTCGGCGGAGTAGGGGACTGGAAGCGATTGATCTGGCGTCGGATTCCGATGAAGATTGGGCTGGGGACGTGGGGGGTACCCCCCCTCCCCCCCCTGATTTTGTAAAGTCTCTGGTTGCAATACTTAGCAAAATTGGTGTCTGTAAAGTATTCCATTCAGATACTTTACAGGCAAAGTATTCAAAGCAAAGGGGTTAGGCTGGCGAATCGGCAGCTCATGCTGCCCTGCGGCTGGAATTCGCTCTATATCCCAGTGTAGCGGGTGGCGCAGGGTAAATGCGCAAGATTTCCAAACTTCTATCGTGATTGCTTTCATTGGCTTACGGTGGATTGTTCCAGTTTGGGGGGTTGACACGCGAGTTTTGGGCTGTTTTGCTGCGGGATTATTTTTTGGCGCGGTAAGTGGTTGAAGGAATGAGGGTTGTGCGGTGGTCAGAAGGGCCCTGGGTCATTGGCCGTACTCGAGGAGGAGGAAGAGGAAGATCCAGAGGGCTCCCATGACGTGCCAGTACCAGACGGCGGAGTCGACGAGGACCTGGCGGGTGGAGAGCGAGCGCGAGAGTTGGAGGGCCGTCAGTGCGGCGATGAGGCCGCCGACGCCGAGGAGCAGATGCACGGCGTGGGTGACGGTGATGAGGTAGAAGAAGTGGCTGCTCGGGTTGGAGCGAAAGAAGACGTGCTGCGCGGCGAGTTGATCCCAGGCGATCCATTGACCGGCGAGGAAGAGGGCACCGAGGAGCAGAGTGAGCGAGAGCCAGATGGTGGCTCGGCGGGAGATGGGGCGGCCGATGCCGAACCACTCGTCCATGGCATCCTCTTCGCGGAACATGGTCTGGCGGGCAACCTCGGCGGCGGCAGAGCTGAGGATGAGAGCGGCGGTGTTGATCCAGAGAATGGAGGGGATGGCGGTGGGGAGCCACTCGTTGATGAAGTGGTCGTAGGCGTCGAAGTGGCCACTGGCCTTGGTGACGAAGAAGACGCTGACCAGCGCAACGAAGAATATGAGATCCCCGCCGAGGGCGAAGAAGAGGCCGACGCGAGCCTGGGCGAGGCGTTCGCGCGGGCCGCGGTGGCCCCGGGGCTGATCATTCCAGTTGTCGCCATCACCGTCGCCGTTGCCACCGGTACGCTTGTCATCAGGCGGCCTTTGGCCGTTGTTGCCATCACTGATGTGACGATGGCGGTCGATCTCCGGCGGTGTGAATGTGGTCGGCATAGCGCTCGATGACGTTGACGGCCTGGCGTTGTCAGATTACTTTACTCTGCTTTGGGGTTGAACGTAATGATGGCGCTCTATTGTGTCAAGAACTCTTTGCCGGAGTCGCTGCAGGGGCAAGGTTCGCGATAGATGCCGGGCAACTCTTCGGTTGGATGCGGACAGCAGGCGTTTGGTGCCCGCCATTGTCGTGGCCCTCTTGCCAGGGATGCTCGACGGTCTCCGTGGGGCGGCGGAGTGAGAGCCGGAGATTGTGGAGGAGGTGGGATCGAGTGCGTGGCCGTGCTGCGCAGTGTTCACAGGCAGATGCCAGAAGCCGCGGATTGGCGAGATGGCTGATGCCGCCCGCAATGGCTTGATTGTTGTAGAAGGCGATGGACTAAAGCGAGGAACTAACTTCGCGGACGATATTGAGGAAGAGCTGGTGGACGCGGGTGTCCTCGGTGAGCTCGGGGTGGAAGGTGGCGGCGAGCAGGCGGCCCTGGCGGATGAGCGTGGGGTTGCCGTCGCGGGTGGCGAGGATTTCTACGCTGGGGCCTACGCGCGTGATGCGTGGAGCGCGGATGAAGACCATCTCGAGCGGGCCGCCGGGAAGCGAGGTCTCGGAGGTGAGGATGGCGGAGTCGTTCTGGCGGCCGTAGGCGTTGCGTTCGACGTCGATGTCGAGAACGCCGAAGGAGCGCTGCGGCGGGTTGGTGACCTCCTTGGCAAGGAGGATGCAGCCGGCGCAGGTGCCGAAGACGGGCTTGGCGTGGACGAAGGCGTCGAGGGCGTCGTAGAAGCCGGCGTGCTCGAGGTGCTTGAGGAAGGTGGTGGACTCGCCGCCGGGGATGACCAGGGCGTCGAGGGCGCCGAGTTGGCCGGGCTTGCGGACGAGGGTCGTCGTTGCGCCGAGCTCGGCGAGTCGTTTGGCGTGAATCTCGAAGGCGCCTTGCAGTGCGAGGACGCCGATGGCGGGAGAATGGGACACGCTAGAGCAGTTCTCCTGTTATTGTGAGCTGGACGAGGCATGAGAGTGCCGTTTTTCTTGGGGGAAAACGGCGTTGAGAGCTGTGGTTTCGGTATTCACCCACAGGAGAAATGCTCTACCAGCCGCGGGTCTGCATGAGGTCCTTTTCTTCGATGGCCGCGGCGGCTAGGCCCTTCATGCTGCCGATGACGGCCTCAGAGGCTTCGGAGACGATCTTCGGGTCGTCGAAGTGGAGCGTTGCGAGGACGATGGCGCGGGCGCGGGAGACGGCTTCGGCGCGATCGGCGGGGTTGCGGGGCTGGCCAACGTCCTTGGTCGTGCAGAGACCGACCTCGGCGTCGCCCTTGGACCAGGGCTCAACATCCAAGGGAATCGCGCCCTCCTTCATGAAGATGCCGGAGCCGACGAAGATGCTCTCGGCACCGAGTTGCATCATGAGCGATGCGTCGGCCGGGGTGGCGATGCCGCCGGCGGAGAAGTTGGGTACGGGGAGCTTGCCGGCCTTGGCGACCATGCGGATGAGTTCGTAGGGCGCGCCGTGGACCTTGGCCGCGTTGTAGAGTTCTTCGTCGCCGAGGACGGTGAGGGCCTTGATCTCGCGGGTGATCTGGCGCATGTGCTGGACGGCGTGGACGACGTCGCCGGTGCCGGGCTCGCCCTTGGTGCGGATCATGGCTGCGCCTTCGGCGATGCGGCGGAGAGCTTCGCCGAGGTTGCGCGCGCCGCAGACGAAGGGCGTGGTGAAGGCGTGTTTATCGATGTGGTAGGTCTCATCAGCGGGGGTGAGGACTTCGGACTCGTCGATGAAGTCGACGCCGAGGGACTGGAGGATCTGGGCCTCGGCGAAGTGGCCGATGCGGGCCTTGGCCATGACCGGAATGGTCGCGATGGCCATGATCTCCTTGATGAGCTTGGGGCTGGCCATGCGGGCGACGCCGCCTTCGGCACGGATCATGGCGGGAACGCGCTCGAGCGCCATGACGGCGACGGCTCCGGCCTCTTCGGCGATGCGGGCCTGCGCGACGTTCATGACGTCCATGATGACGCCGCCCTTGAGCATCTCGGCCAGGCCGGTCTTGAGCCGGAGGCCTGCTCCGTTGCTGTCGGGTGTGCTGTTGCCGTTGTTCAGTGCCATGATGTGCTCCTTGGGGGCACGGTGGTTCGCCGCCGCGCCTCGACTAGACAAGTTTAGCAGTTTGCGTGGAGGACGCAGGAGGTTCGTACAGCTCGCTGGACGAGCTATACCACGCGTCGAATTTTCTGGGTGCTCTGCCCTGAGCTTGCGTCAAGGATGCAAGCTCAGGGTTTGTTGACCAGGCTCAGGGCTGTTTTGGGGGCTCCGGGAATGGTGGTGTCGAGCGTGATGACTTTGCCGAGGCCGCTGAGAGGCGGTTGGATCTCCGGCGCGTTGCCGACGACGATGATGGCGAGCTTCTCCGGCTGCACGTACTTCTGCGCGACGCGGGCCACATCGGCCGAGGTGACGTGCTCGATCCCGGTGCGGTAGCGCTCGAGGAAGTCCGATGGGTAGCCGTAGACGGCGAGAGTCACCTGCTCGTCGAGCACTTTCTGGCGCGAGTCGTAGCGGAAGATGAAGGAGTTCAGCAGAGCATCCTTGGCGCGGCGCAGTTCGTCCTCGGTGGGCGGTTCGGTGCGTAGCCTGGCAATCTCGTCGAGGGTGGCTTTGGTTGCAGGAACCGTGCTGGTGCTCTTGGTGCCGAGACCGATGGCGAAGAGGCCCGGGTGATCGTAGGCTGCGCCAAAGCTGCCGCCGACGTTATAGGCGAGGCCGAGCCTGGTGCGGACATTCTGCACGACACGCGAGCCGAAACCACCGGAGAAGACCTGATTCATAACGCTGAGGGCGTAGAAGTCGGGATTGTCCTCCTCGGTGCCGAGGCCGACCATGTAGATGTTCGACTGGTCGACGTCGCCCTTGTTGGCGAAGTAGATGCCAGGGGTCGGCTCGGTGAAGTCAATCTTTGCTGTGATTAGCTTCGTTCCGCGTGGGATGGGATCGAAGGCAGCGCGCAGCTTCTGCTCCATGACCTTGGCGTCGAAATCTCCGATAACGCCGACGATGAGATTGCTGCCGACGACGGTCTTGTCATGCCAGGCGCGGAGGTCGTCGAGGGTGACGGCCGAGACGGTGGCGATCTCGGACTCGCGGCCGTAGGGATTGGTCTTGCCGTAGGCAATCTCGACGGCCTCGCGCGAGGCAATGGAGCTGGCGTCGTCGTTGCGGCGCAGGATGTCGGAGATCTCGCTGCGCTTGGCGAGGTCGAGCTTGGCCTGCTGAAAGGCTGGATGCAGGAGCAGGTCGAGCGTTGAGTTGAAGACGCTGTCGAAGTCGGTGGCGAAGCTGGACCAGCTGACACCGGTGGCTGCACTGCCGCCTTCCGTTTCGATGCTGGCTGCCTTGGCGGCGAGGGTGTCGTCGAGCACGTCTCCGGTGGCTTGCGTCGAGCCGCTGGTACGCCATGCGTCACCGTAGAGCGAGACGAGGCCGACTTTGTCAGAGGGTTCGTCTCGGCTACCGCCGCGAATGCGAATGAAGCCGCCGATGAACGGGAGCTCGTGGTCTTCTTCGAGGAAGAGCGTGACGCCGTTGGCGAGCTCGATCCGGGTGGTCTCGACGGGCTTGAAGGCGCGGAGCGGTGGGAGGGGGATCGACTTCCAGGGCTGGGCCTGATGTGTCGGCGGCGTTGTGGGAGGTGTTGCGGTTTGCGCGATGCAGAGGGTTGAGCTTGCGAGGAGGACGCAGGCTGCGAGACGGACTACTTTGGCTCCCATGCGGCGTGCAAATACAGGGGTCTCTCCACTCCGCATTGAGATGAGGCAGGGATGCTCCGGTCGAGATGACGGGGTTTGGGTGGAGGGAATAAAAGAGAGGTTCATCGTGCACCTCCTTTGCCAGCGACGGCAGGTGTTGCGGTGGGAGGTTGTGGGGGTGCGGTGGGCGCCTGGAACTCGATGCGGGCGACGGTGCGGTTGTCGTCGACGAAGGTCGTCTGGGCAACGCGGCGGATGTCGGCCTTGGTGACGGCGTCGGTCTGCTGGAGTTCGCGGAAGATCTCTCGGTAGTCGCCGAAGCGGGTCTGGTAGTCGGCGAGCTCGGAGGCGAGGGTCTCGTTGTCGCCGAGGCGCTGCAACACGCCGGCGCGGGCGCGGGTCTTGAAGCGCTCAAGCTCGGCGTCGCTGACGTCTGTGGTCTTAAGAAGTTCGAGCTGCTTATGGATGGCGGGGCCCATCTCATCGGCGGTGTGACCGCTCATGGGAACGGCGAAAAAGGCGAAGAGGCCGGGATACTTGACGCCGGGAAAGCCGCTGAAGCCTTCGGCCTCGGTGGCGATGTGCTGGTCGCGGACGATCGTGCGATAGAGGCGGGAGGTGCGGCCGTTGGAGAAGATGTCGGTGATGGCGGAGAAGACTGCGTCGTCGGGATCAAGGTAGTCGGGGCGGTGGTAGCCCTCGAGGTAGATGGGCTGCGTGGCCTCATGCAGGACGACGGTGCGCTCGGCGTTCTGGGGCGGCTCGATGGTCGCCATGGGCTCGGGTTTGGGGCCGGCGGGGATGCGTCCGAAGTACTTCTCGAGCATGGGGAGTGCTGTGGTGGTGTCGATGTCGCCGACGACGGCGACGACGATGTTGGCGGGGACGTAATACTTCTTGTGGAAGGCTGCGGCCTCGGCGGCGGAGACCTGGCTGATGTCACTGGGCCAGCCGACGCCGGGGCGACCGTAGGGGTGCGCCATGTAGGCCGCCGCCAGGAACTCTTCGACGAGGCGGCCCTGCGGTGAGGAGTCGATGCGCATGCGGCGCTCCTCGTTTACGACGTCGCGCTCCTTATAGAACTCGCGGGCGACGGGCCAGCCGATTCGGCTGCTCTCGAGGTAGGCCCAGAGCTCGAGGCGGTTGGAGGGCATGGACCAGAAATATTGCGTGGAGTCTTCGGCGGTCGAGGCGTTGAGGTCGATGGCGCCGTTGGAATCGGCGATCTCTGAGAACTGGTTCGGGACGACGTAGACCTGTGCGGCCTTCACGGCGTCTTCAAACTTCTGGTTGAGTGCTAACAGGAGCTTGGGATCCTGGCCGACGCGCTTGCGGTACTCGACGTCATAGGCTGCGTAGGCGGTCTCGACCTTGGCGAGAGCGACCTTCTCGGCGGGGTAGTTGGTGGTGCCGATCTGGTCCGTGCCCTTGAAGGCAATGTGTTCGAACATGTGCGCGAGGCCGCTGTCACCCTGGGGATCGTTGGCGGAGCCAGCGTTGACCAGCGTGTAGAAACTGAAGACCGGGGCCTCGTGGCGCTCACTGATGATGAGGGTGAGGCCGTTGGGGAGAACCTTGATGGTGGTGCGGTGCTCGAGCGCCTGCTGATACTTGTCCTCGGTCTGTGCGCATGCGAGCGGAAGGGTTGTTGCGACGGCGAGCGCTATTGCGACGATGACGGCGAGGGTGCGTCTTGCGCGATGGCTTGAGGCGGTGCCTGATGGCAGTGTAAATTGCTGCTGGTTCACGCGTATGTGTCCTTTGTGGAGGGATCCATCTCAACGGGCAAAGGGGAATCTGCACGATCCGCCGTATCAAATAAACGCCAAGTCAAAGCCTACTCTATTGGCGAGTAAATCCGCCTTGTGGCTGGATAGCGCAAACTTCGTTAGAGGCCAGATTGCTCATTGCTAAGGATGCTCTCGGCTTCTTCCTCGGGTGTTCTCTCAGGTGCGGCAGTCTCGGTGCGGTCAAGTTGATTCTTCGGGTCGCGCGAGAGTTCCATGAGCCAATCCTGTGCGCAGAAACCGGTGCCGCTCCTGGGCGCGCGGTCATAGGTGCCATCCGGGCGCATCAACCTGGTCTTTACGTCGTCGCGCAGGTAGCACTCGATGATCTCGTCGCGCAGGCGGCGTTTTGCTGGAGGATCGAAGACAGGGAAGACCACCTCGCAGCGCTCGTAGAGATTGCGAGACATCCAGTCTGCGCTGCCGCAGAAGACCTCGTCGGCGCCGCTGTTGGCGAACCAGAAGATGCGGCTGTGCTCAAGGAAGCGACCGATGATGGAGCGCACACGAATGTGGTCACTGAGGCCGGGAATGCCGGGGCGAAGGGAGCACATGCCGCGTACGATCAGGTCAATCTCGACGCCCGACTGCGAGGCGGAGTAGAGCGCTTCAATGGTTGGGACGTCGAGGAGGCCGTTCATCTTTGCAATGATGCGCGCGGGGCGGCCTGCTTTGGCGTGCTCGGCCTCGCGCGCGATCAGGGCGAGCATGTCATTGTGGAGAGTGACGGGGGCAACAAGGAGGGGACGATAGGCGTCGCTGCCGGCTTCCCAGTCGGCGGTGAGGTAGCGGAAGACGCGGAGGACGGCGTCGGTGATGTCGGGCCGCGCAGTGAGCAGGCTGATGTCGGTGTAGAAGCGCGCGGTGACAGGGTTGTAATTGCCGGTGCCGAGATGCGCGTAGCTGCGCACCACGCCGTCAGAGTCTCGGCGAACGATGAGCGCGAGCTTGCAGTGGGTCTTGAAGCCGAATATGCCGTGGAAGACCTGCACGCCGGCGTCTTCGAGTTCACGCGCCCATCGAATGTTGGAGGCCTCGTCGAAGCGCGCCATCAGTTCCACGACGACGGTGACGTCCTTGCTCTGTGCAGCCTCTTTGAGTGCGCCAAAGATGGGCGAGTCGGCGCTGGTGCGGTAGAGCGTCTGCTTGATGGAGATGACCTGCTCATCCGATGCGCCGGCCTCGATGAACTCCTCGACCGTGTTGTAGCTGTCGAAGGGATGATGCAGGAGGATGTCACGCTTGCAAATCTCGTCGAAGATGTTGGTGGTCTGGTTGCTGGAATGGGCGAGAGTGAGGCGGCGGCCATGGAAGTCGGGAAACTTTAGCTCGGCCACCTTCACGGCGCTGTAGAGGCTCATCAGGCGCGAGAGGTTTACGGGAGCTTCGGTGCGGAAGACCTGCCAGGGCTCGAGCTCAAAGTTGATGCGCAGGCGTTCGGCGATCTCCTCGGAGGCGAAGGCGTCAATCTCCATTCGGACGGCGTCGCCCTTGCGGCGGTTATGCAGTTCCTCGGTGACGCTTTCGAGGATCGAGCGGCTCTCCTCCTCCTGCATGTAGAGATTACTGTTGCGGGTGACGCGAAAGGCCGTGCGGTTGAGGATGCTGTAGCCGCGAAACATCGACTCGATGTGGGCTTCGATCAGCTCTTCGAGGAGCAGAAAGCGGTGCTGGCCAGGGCGCACCGGCAACGCGATCAGCGCAGGAAGCGAACGGGGAATCGTAATGACGCCGAGGACCTTTGGGCCGCTGCCGGTCTTCACCTTGCGCTTGTGGCGCAGCAAGAGAGCGAGGCAGAGGGCCTTGTTGAGCACACGCGGAAACGGATGCGATGGGTCAAGCGTGACGGGGGTTAGAAGTGGATCGACCTGCTCGTGGAAGAACTTGCTGGCAAAGTCGCGGTCTGCTTTGCGGATGTCCTTCCAGCCCACAACGCGGATGCCAGCACGCTTGAGCTCAGGGACGAGGCGTTCTTTCCAGCAGGCGGTCTGATCATCGGTGAACTGGTGGAGACGGTCGCGGAGGCGATCCAAGCGCTCGTCCTGAGTGAGACCGCTTTCGTCGATCTGCTGCGGCAGGCCCAGGCGCTCTTCGAATCTTTGCAGGACACCCGCGACACGGATTTCAACGAATTCATCGAGATTGCTGGCCGTAATGGCCAGGAACTTGACGCGCTCGAGCAATGGATTTGTGGCGTCGTCGGCCTCTTCGAGGACGCGGCGATTGAACTGAAGCCAGCTCTCATCGCGATCGAGGAAGCGCCCACCCAGTAGTGCCTTCGGCGTTCGTGGAGAGCGTCTGGTTGCTGGTCTGGGCGACGTCTTCTTCTGCGCGGACTGTTTTCTGACAGCCATAAGTTTTACAAGACTAAATCAGGGTGATGAGAGGAGTGTGATTTTTAGCATATGCCCTATGTGGTCCTAGGTTCTGCTTGTAACTTTCGAGCTGGTTGAAGCGAAACTGATTGAAGCAGGCCAACGGCCCGACAGTCGAGAAGAGCTATGCCTGTCGAGATCGCGTGCGTCTAACCTGCGTGCGTCTAACCTGTGGCGACCAGAAAACATCAAAGCAAAGGCCACTTCCGCACAAGGAGATCGAACGATGAAGAAGCTCATATTTTTGGGGATGGCGCTTGCCACACTGCTCTCACTCGGCAGCGCAAATGCCCAGACCGTCGGCCAGGATTTGAAGGGTGCGGGCCACGACACCGCCGACGCCAGCAAGACCGTTGCGCACAAGACTGCCCACGGCACCAAGGTCGCGGCCAGGGACACGGTACATGGCACGAAGGTTGTGGCCAGGGACACAGCACATGGAACCAAGGTGGGTGCGGAGAAGACCGCGCACGCTACCAAGACCGGATATCACAAGACGGCTTCGGGGACGAAGAAGGTTGTGCGCAAGGTTGATGGTAAGGACTCTACGACGCCTCAGTAAAGTTCAAAGGCCGAGGCGCAATGACGGTGGCGCAAGCGGCTACGAGGGCGATCCAGTAGAGGTCCGCGCCCAGAAGATGCACGACCTGCATCCAGGTTGGCGCGAGAAGGAGCACGTTCGTCGCTCCTAAGATGAGTTGCACAGAGATGAGTGCGAGCACCAAGCGGCCGAGCGTACTGCTGAGTTGCAGGGCCAGCCAGATCGCACAGCCAAGCCCGATCAGAGCGGCAACTGGATGCACCCAGCGCATGCGTACCAGCATGGGCGAGTGTGCGGCGATGTCCTGCAGGAGTGCGGCTTGTAGCGAGGTGGGTGGAAAGAGCGTGTCGGCGAGCGCTGCGACTGAGCCCGTCCCGCCAACCACTATGGTTGCGCCCAACGCCAGCCATGCAGCAGTGTGAGCCTGAGGTGGAAGGTTGATCGGCTGTGCGCGGTCGCGCAGCCACCACCACGAGAGAGTGATCGCAGCGAGCAGAAGCATCGTGTTGGTGAAGTGGATGCATTGCATGAGCACGCGCATATCCGAGGCATTGTTTTCGACGTAGCCGCCTTTGACCAGTAATGCGCCAAGAAGGGCCTCGGTAATCAGCAGAATGCCGGACCAGATGACTGCCCGGCGTGCACGGTCGCCGCGTTCACGCGCGAGGAAGGTCCAGCCGATGAGGATGGCGACCAGTGCCGTGCAGATCCCGGTCATGGAGCGGTGAGTGTACTCGATGATGGTGGCGAGGCGGGGGTGGTGCGGGAAGAAGTCACCATTGCAGAGCGGCCAGTGATTGCCGCAGCCTGCGCCCGATCCTGTTGCACGTACGAGGGCTCCCTCAAGGATGACGAGGACCATGAATCCGAGAACAACGGCGGCATAGACCGGGAGTGCGCGGCCCTGCTTTGCCTTCGCTGGAGTTGCAACATGCGCAATCTTGCTGCTCATGCCCTTGATTGTACGAGCGTCGGAGATCAGCTGCTGGCGAGCTCGCGTGCACGTTCGGTTGCGCGCTTCACGGCTTTGATGAGCGTGACGCGTAGGCCACCCTCTTCCAACTCGAGGATGCCGTCGACCGTGCAACCGGCGGGCGTGGTCACTTCGTCTTTGAGGAGGGCTGGGTGTGAGCCGGTCTCGAGCACCATCTTCGCCGCGCCGTAGGTGGTCTGCGCAGCGAGGAGAGTAGCAATATCGCGGGGGAGGCCAACGTTCACGCCGGCTTCGGCGAGCGCCTCGATGATGATGTAGAGGAATGCGGGGCCGGAACCGGAGAGCCCGGTGACGGCGTCCATATGCTTTTCGTCAACGACCACAGTGCGGCCGACAGTAGCGAAGATCTGCTGGGCCAGTGCGAGCTGCTCGTCGGTGACAAACTTGCCGCGGCAAATTGCCGTGATGCCCGCGCCGAGCATTGCGGGAGTATTAGGCATCGCGCGAATTACAGAGACTTTGCCGCCAGCGGCCTCCTCGATCTCGCTGGTCTTGACCGATGCGGCAAAGGAGATCAGCAGCTTGCCGGGACGAAGCGCTGGTGCGATGCCACGCACGATGTCGCCCATCTGCTGCGGCTTGACGCCCAGCAGGATTACATCGGCGTCCTGCGCGGCCTTGAGGTTGTCGGTGGTGACAGAAATGCCAAACTGCTTGCTGAGTGCCTGGGCACGCGCTTCGTGGGCTACGGTCGCGACGACGTGCTCGTGGGGGAAGAGGCCGCAGCGAAGAAATGCCTGCACCAGGATGCCGCCCATCTTGCCAGTGCCGAGGACGGCAATGCGTAGGCTGGGGGTGGATGTATTGGTGGGCTCCGTCTTGTCTGTGGTGGTCATGCTGCAAGGCTATCAAAGGCCCATGCCCGGTGGGTCCACCAAATGCAGCGTGAATCCAGTGGATCCAGGGCGGACAACAGGCGGCGCCGGATGTTGTTATCCGGTCATTTGCAGGTTTTCAGGGGAAATCGATAGCGATGCGGGCTGAGCTTGCGCCTCGAGCATGCGATAGAGAGTCGAGCGGCTGATGCCGAGGACTTCCGCCGTACGCAGCTTGTTCCCGTTGCAGGCGAACAGGACGGCGCGAATCTGCTCCTGTATCACATCGTCGAGGCGGAGCATACGAATCTCGCGCCGATCGTGTGGCGGAGGCGGGGGAATCGCACCGAGTACAGTCTCGAGATCGTCGGCATGAAGCACGAGTTTGGCTGCATGCTCCATCGAGCCCTCAGCGGCTGAGTGCAGCTGGGCGAAGTTGCCAGGCCATGGCAGCTTCATGGCCGCATCCAGAAGGTCGGGCGCAAGCTGAGGCGGCTTGTTGCCCGATTGCGCGGCGAGGTCATGCAGCATGTGGGTGAGCAACTCCGGAATGTCCTCACGGCGGTCGCGTAACGGCGGTAGCGCGATGCGAAGCGCTCCGAGGGAGTCTGCCAGTTCCGCCGAAAAGCTTCCCGCGCTCACCAGCGGACGGAGGCCACGCTCAGCGAACGCAACGATGCGCGGCGCTTGTGATCCGCACTCGCGCAAGAGGCGAAGCAGCGCTGTCTGGGCGATCCGGGGAAGACGCTCCGGGCTCGGAAGATAGAGCATGCCCTTGGTCGCGATGGATTCGGGGGAGTTGTGTGCGCCGAAGCGTAGCACCGCCTCGGCCGGTGTGAGTTCGAGAAAGGGCCGGTGACCGAGCGGCGAGAGCTGATGAAGAATATGTGCTGCAGCTTCTTCACCGCAGCCTCGTTCCCCCGTCAGCAGAGCCGTCCGGAAGTACGGAGCAACGCGACGAATCTGACCGCGCAGCTGAGTCATTGCTGCGCTTGAACCCGCCAGCCATACGTCCGGGGCGGGAGATATCGTGTTGGCCTCGAGTGGCGATAAGGGTTCCACCGAGGAGAGCGTAAGCACCCGATTAGGTTGAGCCATGTCTTGTCTATCGGCAGTTAGCGCAAATAGTTGACGTGCGGAAGTTACCGCACCGTATACCGGGTGACGCGCAAGAAAAGAGCGGATGGCCGAAGCCACCCGCTCTTTGGTGTCACGATCTACAACGAAGCTAGGCTATCGCCTTGGCACAGTAGGTGTCGAAGGCCCGGGTGAGTTCCTGCGCGATGGCTGGAGCGGTCGAGGTCTCGATCGCCGAGCGCTGCAAGAGATAGATCAGCTTCCCGTCACGCAGGATGGCGATAGCGGGCGATGTGGGCGGGTGGCCCTGGAAGTAGCTGCGGGCACGCTCGGTCGCCTCGCGATCCTGGCCGGCGAAGACGGTGATCGTCTGGTCAGGCTTGGTCGTGTGCTGCAGTGCGAGGCGAACGCCGGGGCGCATCTTGCCGGCGGCGCAACCGCAGATGGAGTTCACAACCAGCATCGTCGTTCCGGGCTTTGCGAGCGCCGCGTCGACCTCGGCGCCCGAACGGACCTCCAAGATACCGGCCTTCGTCAACTCTTCGCGCATCGGAATGACCATCAACTCTGGATACATCGTCTTACCTCCTGAAACCTGGTGAAACTGTACTTCTCGTTCTTTGATTGTACGTTGCCGCGTTCGGTCGCATAAAAAAGGGGCGCTTTTGTCCTACGCGGGCTGTTGTAGTCTCTAACCGTGCCGTCTGCCTTACATATCCGCGAAGACGTCCCGCTTGCCCCATTCACGACGCTGGGGATTGGGGGGCCTGCGCGCTACTTTGCCGTGGCCACTACGGAGGATGACGTCGCTGCAGATGTTGCGTGGGCTCGGGAGCGCGGGCTAAAGCTTTTCGTGCTGGGCGGCGGTAGCAATCTGCTGGTCCGTGATGCGGGGTTTGATGGGCTGGTGCTACGGATCGCGATCCGTGGCCTTGAGCGCTGCGGAGAGGGCTGTCTGAGCGCGGGAGCGGGCGAGAGCTGGGATGGCTTTGTGGACTACGCGATTGGGCAAGGGCTTGCGGGGGTGGAGTGTCTCGCGGGAATTCCCGGCTCGGTGGGCGCGACGCCGGTGCAGAACGTGGGCGCGTATGGGCAGGAGGTTGCGGAGACGATCGAGTCGGTGCGGGTCTTCGATCGGGAGACCAGCAGATGGGCGGAGTTGAGCAAGGCTGAGTGCAGGTTCCGGTATCGCGAGAGTCTGTTCAATACCGACGAGCCAAGCCGATACATCGTCACGCGGGTGAGATTTCGACTGCGGCCACTGGGTGAGCCGAATCTGCGCTATGCGGATTTGCAGCGCCGGTTCGGTGGTCAGGAGAAGCCGACGCTGACGGAGATTGCGAAGGCGGTGCGCGGAATCCGGCGCGAGAAGGGGATGCTGATTGTTGAGGGTGATGCGGATTGCCGTAGCGCTGGCTCGTTCTTCAAGAACCCGATTGTTAGTTCGAGCGCCCTGGGGGTGGTTGCTGCAGCGCTGGCGATTGACTCGAACAAGGTTCCACACTGGCCGGCGGGTGAGGGTCGGATCAAGCTGCCGGCTGCATGGCTGCTCGAGCACGCGGGCTTTGTGAAGGGCTACGGTGAGGGACCGGCGGCGATCTCAACGCGCCATACGCTGGCACTTACGAACCGCGGTGGGGCGACGTGCGCCGATATCGAGCGGCTGCAGGAGCAGATCGTGAGCGTGGTGAGAGAGCGCTTTGGAATTACGCTGGAGCGCGAACCGGTACTGCTGGGCTAGGACTGAAGAACGCTCAGCATGTGTGCGCGTTCTTCGGCGAGCACTTGCGACGCAGGGCCCTGTGCGATGACTGCGCCTTGCTCCAGGCGAATGACCTCAGCACCCAGCAAAAGCGCTTCTTCGACATCGTGGGTGACCGAGATGACGGGGACACCGAGTTGAGCGATGCGCTGCTGCATGCGCGGGAGCAGGGTGTCGCGCAGGCCGCGATCGAAGCCGGTGAAGGGCTCATCGAGCAGCATCAGCCGGGCCGCTGGAACCGCGAAGGCTCGGGCAAGATTGACGCGCTGGCGCTCCCCACCGGAGAGGTCGTGCGGCATGCGGTCGGCCAGGGCGCCGAGTTCGAATAGCTCGATTGCCGCGGCGATGATCTTCGTATTCGCTGCTTGTCTGCGGCGGGCGGTCGCTGCAAATGCGACGTTCTCTCTGACCGATAGATGAGGGAAGAGAACAGCGCCCTGTGGCGCGTATCCGACGGAGCGCAGATGTGGGGGCGTTGCGTGGCGGAGGCTCTCGACCTCGATCCAGCCAGCAGTCGTGGCGGAACATTCGGAGAACTCTGCTGTGCCTGGATTCAAGAGACCGCAGGCGGCGCGGAGCACGGAACTCTTGCCGCTACCGGAGGGGCCAAAGATCACCGTCCATGGGGCTGTGAGGTTAAGTTGCACATGCAGATGAAGCGCACCGAGTCGAGCATCGACGCTCAGGCGGTGATGCGGGCGGGCGGCGTTGGCTGAGGTCTCAGACAAGCTCAGGCCTCCTGCGACCGCGCCCGTAGACGAACAGCAGCGCTAGAAACGATAGAGCTACCAAAGCGGCTGCGGTGAGATTCGCGGCAGAGTACTGGAGCTCCTGCACCTGGTCGTAGATGGAGATGGAGAGCGTGCGGGTGACGCCGGGGATGTCGCCGCCAATCATGAGGACAACGCCGAACTCGCCGACGGTGTGCGCGAAGGTGAGGACCGCGGCGGTGACAAATGACATGCGCGAAAGGGGTAGAGTAATGCGGCGGAAGACCGTCCACGGCGAGGCTCCGAGGACGCGGGCTACTTCGATCGTCGAGGGGTCGATGGTTCCAAAGGCGACAACCAGCGGCTGCACGGCGAAGGGCAGGCTGTAAATCATCGAGCCGATCAGCAGCCCCCAGAAGGTGAAGGCGAGCGGATGGCCGATGAGAGCGATGAGCGTTCGTCCCAGCGCCGTTGCCGGGCCGAGGCCAACCAGCAGGTAGAAGCCCAGCACGGTAGGCGGAAGGACCAAAGGAAGCGCGACGGCTGCCTGCGTGACTCGGCGCGCTACGCTGCTACCGCCGGCGATCCAGGCAGCCAGCGGCGTTGCCACCAGAAGCAGGCAGATCGTGGTCAGGCTGGCCAGACGCAGGGTCAGGCCGAGGGCAGCGAAGTCCATGGTGGTGCCAGTCTAGCTGGTCGTTGCAGGTGGGTGTAGCTCCGCAAGGAAAACACCGGTCTAATTCGCTGGATCAAGTCCGAACCCGGTGAGGTTCTGCTGGATCGAGTTGCTGGTCAGCCAGCGGAGGAAGTCCTGCGCTGCGGAGTGGTTCTTCGAGGACTTCAGAACGACGGCGCACTCACGGATCTCCGGGTAGCTTTCAGCGGGGAAGCGAACGAAGCTGCCCAACTCGCGGAAGTGTGGGGAGATTGCGATGGTTAGGGAGATCAGGCCAACCTGTGCATTGCCGGATTCAGCGAACTGCGCTGTTTGGGCAATGTTTTCAGCAACAACCAGCTTGCTGGCGACCTTGTCGGTGAGATGCAGGCTCTCGAGGGCCCTGGTGGCGGCGAAGCCATAGGGTGCGTGCAGGCCATTGGCGATGGCGATCTTTGTCACTTTGGGGCTGGTGAGGGCGTCGAGGGTGAGCGGCTGAGCAGGAGAGTCTTTGCGCGCCCAGAGGACGAGAATGCCGCGGGCGTAGGGCGTTGGGTCGTGGCTATCTTTCAACCCGGTGGCGAGGCCAGCGGCGACGAGTTGCTCGGGATGGACGTAGTCCGCGGAGAGAAAAATGTCTTGCGGATCGCCGTTGAGCAGTTGCTGGGCGAGGGTTGCGGATGAGCCGAAGGAGGCGATGATCTTGACTCCGGTGGCGTGCTCGTAGGCTGCGGCGAGTGTGGGCAGAACGGGCTGCAGGTCCGAAGCCGCGGCGACGTGGAGTTCTTTGGGAGTTTGCGCGTGCGCTGTCAGGGAGCCGATGCACAGGAGCACAATGAGTACCAGCGGAATCACCGACGGCGAGCATTGCGAGAGCGCTTTACGGTACCCTAGAAGAAACCATGAATGTTTCATCTCACATCCTTCGATGCACCGGATGCGGCGAAAGGATCGCCGCAAAGGACGCCCAGAGTAACTTTCGTTGCCGCACATGTGGAGATTTATTCGAAGTTGAGTATCCATGGAGCGACGGTGCGCCGGAAATCGACGGCGTTTCTGCTGTTTACTCGGCCAGCCGCCCGACGCCCAAGAACCGCCCGAACCCAAGCGCACTGCGTTACCTTTGGCAGGAGCGACGGACCTCGACGATGGCCATCGACCAGAGCGGCGTCTGGCGGTTCCGTGACCTGCTGCCAATCGTTCCCAATGATCGCATCGTCACGCTGCGAGAGGGAAACACGCCTCTGTATGAAATGCCGAAGGCGGCTGCGGCGCTGGGACTGAACTGGCTGCTGGCCAAGCATCAGGGCATGAATCCGACTGGGTCATTCAAGGACACAGGGATGACGGCGGCGCTGTCGGTGGCGGTTGCGAGTGGGTTTGAATGGGTGGCATGCGCTTCGACCGGGAACACGTCGGCGGCGATGGCGGCCTATGCGGCGCGGGCTGGACTACGCAGCGTGGTGTTGATTCCTGAGGGAAAGATCGCGTGGGGCAAGCTGTCGCAATCGATGGATTATGGGTCGATGACCGTGCAGTTGCGGACGGACTTCGACGGCTGCGTGCGGGTGCTGAGTGAGGTTGTCCGACGGGCCCCGGTGTACCTGCTGAACTCGGTGAATCCGTATCGGCTGGAGGGACAGAAGACGCCGGCGTTCGAGATTCTTGAGCAGTGCGAGTGGCAGGTGCCACACCACGTCATTGTGCCGGGCGGAAACCTGGCGAACTGCTCGGCGCTGGGTAAGGGGTTCGCGGAGATGCAGCATCTTGGGTTTATCCATCGCGTGCCGAAGATCAGCGTGATTCAGGCAGAGGGCGCGAATCCCCTCTACAGGAGCATGCGGAAAAACGGCGGGGTTTCGCTGGAGCCGGTTACGGCCAATACGCGCGCGTCGGCGATTCAGATTGGTAATCCTGCGTCGTGGAAGAAGGCGGTGCGGATTCTTGCGTCTACGGGAGGCTGGTGCGAGCAGGTGTCGGAGCGGGAGATTGCGCTGGCCAAGGCGGAGATTGGCGCGGAGGGGATTGGCTGTGAGCCTGCCTCGGCGGTGACGCTGGCGGGGCTTAAGAAGCTGGTCGCGGATGGACGTGTCGGCAAGGAAGAGACGGCCATTCTGCTGTTGACCGGACACACGCTGAAGGACTCCGAGTACACCATCAAATATCATCGCGGCGAGTTGCTAACCGAGGCGGAGATGGTGGGCGCCGATACAGCCGAACTGGCTCGGCATGCGAAGTTGCGCCGCGAGCCGCTGGTACTGGATGCAGATGCGGACGCGGTGTTGCGCGCAATCGATGCACAGACGAGATCGGAACAGACCCGATCGGCGCTGCCAGCGTGAGCGCGGGAACAGAGGCGCGAGGGCTGCGGCTGTCGCTCCCGGCGACGTCGGCGAACCTGGGACCGGGATTTGACGCGGCCGGGCTGGCGCTGTCGATGCATCTGACGGTTGAGGCGCGGGTTGCTGCTGGCTTTCAGATTCAGGCTACAGGGCGCGATGCAGAGATTTGTGGAGCGATTGAGAACAACTTAATTCTCGAGACATACCGTGGCGTGCTGACGGGTGTTGGAACTGCGGTATTGCCGCTGCATATCAAGCTGCACAACGAGATTCCACTGGGGATGGGCTGCGGGTCGAGCGCTGCAGCTCTGCTGGCGGGGGTGGCGCTGGCGGATCACTTTGGTGGGCTGCGGATGGGCGATGCGGGGATTGTTGCGGAGGCGAGCCGCATCGAAGGACATCCGGATAACGTGGCAGCGTGCTGGTATGGAGGATTTACCGTCTCGGCTCAGACTGGCGATGCGGTGCAGGTGGCGACGTTTGCGGGCGATCCGGGCTGGGAGATGCTGCTGGCAGTGCAGCCGACGAGCCTGGCGACCAAGAAGGCACGGGCGCTGCTGCCGGAGAGCTACGCAAAGGCCGATGCGATCTTCAATGTGCAGCGGGCTTCGCTGCTGGTGGCTGCCTTTGCGCAGGGGAGATTGGATCTGTTGGCGACGGCGATGCAGGACAGGCTGCACCAGCCATATCGGGCCGAGGCTTGTCCGCTGCTGAAGCTGCTGCTGCCACTGGTCGCTGAGACGGAGATTGCGGGCGTTGCGCTCAGTGGTGCGGGACCGTCGGTGCTGGTATTTCTGGCAGCCGAAACAACCGTGCTGGAGGCGGTGACGCGAATCCAGAAGCTGGTCGGGCCGGAGGTGGAGTTGTACCCGTTGCGGATTGGCAGTGGCGTAGAGCGAACCCTTCTGTAGTCGTGTCGCATCGTTTTCCACTGTGCGGCATCTATGATGGAGTGGGTTTCAGGGAAGCGTGCAGCAGGAGCAGGCTAACCCAAGGGAGATGAAGTTATGGCAGGTCAGTTTGTATCAGAGGTGAACGACGCGGAGTTCGAACAGAAGGTTCTGCAGTCGGATACACCGGTTTTGGTCGATTTCTGGGCAGCTTGGTGCGGGCCTTGCCGTGCGCTCGCGCCGGTAGTCGACGCGGTTGCCGAGGAGTACAACGGCAAGCTCAAGGTCATGAAGATGGACGTCGATAAGAACAACATGACGCCCGGCCGCTATGGCATCCGTGGTATTCCTGCCCTGTTGATTTTCAAGGGTGGTAAGGTCGCCGAGCAGATCGTTGGATTTGTCCCGAAGGACACGATCGACCAGACGCTGAAGCGCGTTCTTGTATAAGAGCTTTTGCAAGGTTGCAGAGAGTACGGCCCGAGGAGCATGGCTCAGCGGGCCGTTCCTGCGTCCGGTGTAGACTTTAGGCCAACTATGCTGGAGTGGAGCCTTGTTCACGTAAGTCTGATCGCCTTCTTCATTCTGGCGAATAGCTTCTTTGTGGCTGCGGAGTTCGCCCTGGTCAGCGTTCGAGAGACGCGCATCGAACAGCTGATCGCGCTGGATCGTCCGGGGGCGCGAACGGCGCTTCGTCTCAAACACAATATCGACGAGGTTTTGCCAGCTGTACAGTTCGGGGTGACGCTGGCCAGCCTGGCACTGGGCGGTCTGGGCGAGCCGGCGATTGCCGGAGCCCTCCTCGGTGGTTTAGCGCATCTGGATTTTCTGAATCGGCTGCCGGGAGTGGAGGCGCATGCCCTGCTCTATGCGCATTCCGTTGCGGTGGTTCTGGCATTCGCAATCATTACCTACTTCGAGGTGTTGCTGGGAGAACTGGTGCCGAAATCGCTGGCGCTGCAGCGCGCTGATCGCATCGCGCTGGCGGTGGCCGGGCCGGTTGATGTCTTCATACGAATGACGCGGCCAGCAGTGCGGTTGATGAATGTGTCGGCGGCGGTGGTTCTCCGGGTCTTTCAGGCGCCGCTGCGAGGAGAGAGTTCGGCGCACTCTCCTGAAGAGCTAAAACTGCTGGCGACGGCCACGCGTCGCATGGGCCTGCTGCCGCCGTTCCAGGAGGAGATGATTCATCGTGCGATCGAGCTGAACCAGCTGGTGGTGAGCGAGATCATGACGCCGCGAGGCAAGATCTTTTCGCTACCGGCGGATATGGCGCTCGAGATGGCTAGTGCGCGCATTGTTGAGGAGCAGCACTCGCGCATTCCGGTATACGACCCCGAAAAGGGACGCGATCATATTATCGGGGTCGCCTATTCCAAGGACGTTGCACGGCTGATTCACTTCCGCAGCGTCGCACAGGGGCTGGGAAGTCGCGGGGCATCAGGCATTATGCTGCGGCAGGTGATGCGGGATGTGCTTGTGGTGCCGGAGACGAAGCTCGCCGTCGAGCTGTTGCAGGAGTTTAAGCATCGCCGGCGGCAGATTGCGATCGTGGTGGATGAGTTCGGATCGACGCTTGGCCTGATTACCGCCGAGGATGTGCTGGAGCAGGTGGTTGGTGAACTGGAGGATGAGTTCGATACGGGACGTAATTTGCCGTTGCCGGCCGCGGGCGGAGGTCTGCTGCTGGACGGCAGTGCCAGCTTGCGAGATCTCGTGACCCAGTTGCACTGGAAGTTTCCGCGTTCGTACGGCGTGGAGACGCTCGCGGGATTTCTGCTGGTGAAGCTGGGGCATATTCCGGCGGAGGGTGAGCATATCGACTTCAACGGGCGGCGTTTTGCGGTGGTTCAGATGGAAGGCAAGCGGATCGCGCAGGTGCGCGTCGACCCGATCGTCGAGGCGGAGAATCCCGGAAAGATCGCTGCGGCCGCAGGCGAGCGACCTGCAGAGATAAAGCGATGAAGTCGCCTGCATCACCTGGACGAACCGCGCTGCGCAGGATTTTGTGGCGTGTAGTGACGACGCTGCCGGTGCTGTGGGTGGTAGTGACCGTCGTGTTCCTCATGATTCACCTGGTGCCGGGCGATCCGATCGTGCAGATGCTTGGCGACGGGGCGACGGCCTCGGATGTTGCTGGATTGCGCCATGCGTATGGTTTGGATGTGCCGCTGGACGAGCAGTATGTGCGCTACTGGCGCGGGATCGTTCATGGCGATCTGGGGCAGTCGTTGCGGCTGCACGATTCGGTGCTGCACCTGATTTTGCAGCGCTATCCATACACGCTGGCGCTGACGGTGGCGGCGACGCTGATCGGCGTGGGCCTGGCAATTCCGGCGGGTGTTGCCTCGGCCCGGCGGGCAAATCGGTGGCCGGATCGAACACTGGGCTTTGTCAGTCTCGTCGGGTTGTCGTTTCCGAACTTCGCGCTCGGGCCGATCCTGATTCTGGTCTTCTCGATTGAATTTGGAGTGTTGCCCGTCTCTGGAGCGGGAGTGGGCACAGTAGATTTTCTACGTCACCTCGTACTGCCTGCTGTAACACTGGGGTCGGGATTAGCGGCGATTCTGACGCGCATGGTGCGGACATCGATGCTGGAGGAACTGGGACAGGACTACATCCGGACGGCGCGGGCAAAGGGGCTGCCGGAGCGTGTGGTGGTGTATCGACATGCGCTGCGAAATGCTCTGAATCCAGTGCTGACGGTGATCGGACTCCAGTTTGGGTCGCTGCTCGCCGGAGCGATTGTGACCGAAACGATCTTCGGCTGGCCGGGGATTGGACGGCTGACGCTCTCGGCCATCTCAAACCGCGATTATGCTCTTGTGCAAGGGTGCATTCTGGCAGTTGGGCTGACGTATGTGGTGGTGAACCTGCTAACGGACTCGGTGTATGCGCTGGCCGATCCGAGGATGCGAAGGTAATGCGGCATTGGTCAGGGCTCCAGCGAGACGATCTGGGCCGAGGGTTGGCCATTGTCGATGTGCAGCAGCGCGAATGTGATGGGGAGATTGAATCTCCGGGGGCCGACGCTGCCGGGGTTTAGGTAGAGCACACCGTCGCGCTGCTCGATCGAGGGCTGGTGCGAGTGGCCGCAGAGGACGACGCCGATGCCCGCTGCCTGAGGGTGCAGGTCCAGGTCCTCGCGGGCATGGACCATGTAGATCAGACAGCCCCCGAGCTCAATTGCCTCGGTGGCTGGCAGCGCCGCGCAGGGGCCGGTGCGGTCGATGTTGCCACGAATCGCCGTGACGGGGGCAATCCGGCGCAACTCGATGAGGATTGATGGGTCGCCAACATCCCCCGCGTGGAGGATGTGAGTGACGCCTGCGAGCGCAGGGAAAAGCTCTGGGCGCAGGAGACCGTGGGTGTCGGAGATAACGCCGATGAGCATCCTAGAGACCTTCACGCAGACTTGTTCTGGGATCGAGATAGTCACGCAGGCCGTCGCCGATGAGGTTGAAGGAGAAGACGCAGAGTGCGAGGGCTATGGCAGGGAAGAACATCAGGTAGGGGGACTCAAAGAGGTGTGAGCGCGCGTCGTTGAGCATGGCTCCCCAGGTGGGGGTGGGCGGCTGGACACCCAGGCCGAGGAAGCTCAGCGTCGCCTCAGCGAGCACGGCTGCGGCCATACCAACGGCGGCCTGCACCAAGAGTGGCTGCAGGATGTTGGGCAGTATGTGGCGGACCATCAGATGCAGATCGCTTGCGCCCAGCGAGCGAGCAGCCTGCACGAACTCGCGCTCCTTCACGCTGAGCACCTGGGCGCGCACCAGTCGCGCGTAGTTCACCCACCCAGCCAAAGCCAGGGCGAGGATGAGGTTCTCCAGGCTTGGTCCGAGAAACGCAACCAGAGTGACAGCTAACAGGATTCCCGGTAGTGCGAGGAAGGCATTGCCCAGGTAGATGTTGACGACTGTGTCCGTGAAACCGCCGTAGAAGCCGGCCAACATGCCAAGGGTAACGCCCAGTGCCAGGGAGAGCGTGACGACTGCAACGGCGACCGTCAGCGAGACTCGCGCTCCATAGAGGGTTCGCGAGAGGACATCGCGGCCAAGCTCGTCGGTGCCGAACCAGTGTGCGGCCGAGGGCGGAAGCAGTCTTGCACTGAGGTTCAACTGTGTAGGGTTATGGGGCGCCAGCCATGGAGCCAAAACCGCACAAAATAGAAAGATGGTAAGCACCAGGCACCCGGCGAGAGCGAGCCGTTGCTTCGCAAGCCGATGAAGTATGGCGTGGAGCCTTGATTGTTGTATGGAGTCTTCTTCCATGGGCTAGTGAACTGATGATAGCGCTAAAAAACAAGGGTCAGCTCGCGGAAGAGGAGCTATCCTTGACATCCTTGTCTCCTCACATAGACTTGACGTTGAGACCTTAGGGCAGAATGCAGGTTATACGGTTCCAAGCGAAGTGTGCATAAGAGCGGTCAAGCCAAGCAGACCGCTGCAGTTGCTTTCGGGACCCAGGTTAGATCGGAGTTTTTAGATGGACCTCAAAGGGGAAACCGCGGTCGTTTGTGGCGCGGGCGGCTTTATTGGCGGACACCTCGTCAAGAGCCTGATCGCGAGTGGGGTCCACGTCATTCGGGCTGTGGATGTGAAGCCGCTTGGGGACTGGTATCAAGTCACCGAGGGCGTTCAGAATCTCTCCCTGGATCTGAAGGACAAAGCGAACTGCATTACCGCCGCGGATGGCGTCTCACTGGTCTTTCAACTGGCTGCGGATATGGGAGGCATGGGCTTCATCGAGAACAATAAAGCGCTCTGCATGCTGAGCGTGCTAATCAATACGCACATGTTGATGGCGGCCAAGGAGAAGAGCGTTAAGCGCTTCTTTTACTCGTCCTCAGCGTGTGTATACAACGGCGAGAAGCAGACCAGCCCGGATGTGATCGCGCTGAAGGAGTCTGACGCATATCCGGCCCTCCCCGAGGACGGTTACGGATGGGAGAAGCTCTTCTCGGAGCGCATGTGTCGGCACTTCGAAGAGGATTATGGACTGGTTTGCCGAGTGGCGCGGTATCACAATGTCTACGGACCCTACGGTACTTGGGACGGCGGTCGAGAGAAGGCACCTGCAGCCATCTGTTGTAAGGTGATCGCGGCAAAGAATTCGGGTGTTCATGAGATAAATATCTGGGGTGACGGGAAGCAGACTCGCAGCTTTATGTACATCGATGACTGTGTGTAGGGTACCCAGATGATTACCGAGAGCGACATCGATGAACCCATCAATCTTGGTTCAAGCGAACTCGTGACGATCAACCAGCTCGTCGATACTGCAGAGGATATAGCTGGTATCAAGCTAAAACGCACGTACGATCTCAACGCTCCGAAGGGCGTCAACGGTCGCAATAGCGATAACACGCTGATCCTTGAGGCGCTAGGGTGGGAGCCTTCAATTAGGTTGCGTGACGGTCTGGAGCGAACCTACCGCTGGATCGAACATGAGATCGCAACCGGCGCAAAGGGGAATTAGTCGATGCCGCCGATTGATGGCGATCATAGAGCTATTCTGGGCCTAAACTTTTTTCTGGGGACAGCGATTCAGGCTGTAGAGCGGATGCAGGCCGGTGGTTTGCTGGTAATTCCTGCTGCGCCGGCGCTGAAGGATTTGGGAACTAATGCGTCCTATCGAGAGGCCCTGCTCAACGCAGATCTGACCATCGCGGACTCGGCCTTTATGGTGATGGTGTGGAATCGCCTGCAGCACGACTCGATTAAACGGTTGTCCGGTCTTGAATACCTGCGTGAACTCCTGAAGCAGCCGGACATGCGTCAGTCGGGTAACTGCATCTGGATTATGGCTGGCCCCGACAGCGCTGAGCGCAACCTTGTGTGGCTAGCGGGCCAAGGAATTACGGTGCCGGAAGATTGCGTGTATACGGCACCGATGTATGGGCAAGAAGAGATCGCTGACGATCTGCTTCTCGCTCAGATCGAACGGATTCGACCGGAGCATGTCATTTTGACTATTGGTGGCGGAAGCCAGGAGCGGCTTGGCTTGTACCTCAAGCGCAACTTGAGCTACCTGCCAGCAATTCATTGCATTGGAGCGGCGATCGCTTTTCTCAGCGGAGATCAGGTGCGCATCCCGGCATGGGCAGATCGTAGCTACCTTGGTTGGCTCTACCGCTGCATTTCAGAGCCAAAGCGTTACGTGCCCCGCTACTGGGAGGCACGGAAGCTGTTGTATCTTCTGGTTCACTACCGGGATCGTCTGCCGGTTCCACACGTCTAGACTGTGGCAACATCTTCCTCTAAGGCTTCGGGTTACCTCGCTATATGAATATGAAATATCGACTAATTTCACTTGCGCTGTTCTTCTTTTGCTGTGCGGCCTGGTCTGGCCCTATGCCTGGACCAAGTGCGCGACCCACTGTGTCCGAGCAATATTTGTTTTCCGCAGCGAATGCGGAGCGAACGCAGAGGGGATTGCGACCGCTGCGCTGGGACGGCGCTCTGTATCGCGCCGCAGATGGCCATGCGCACGAGATGGCGGAGCGGGCATCGATCTCGCACCAGTATCCGGGGGAGCCGGAGTTGGCCGCACGCGGGCGGCAGGCCGGGGCGCACTTCGGCCTGATCTCGGAGAATGTGGCAGAGGCACCCAGCGCGGTTCGAATTCATGATGCATGGATGAACTCGACAGGGCACCGAGAGAATCTGCTCGACCCGAGGGTGGATTCGGTTGGCATTCGCGTGATCAGCCGCGAGGGCGAACTGTATGCGGTCGAGGACTTCGATCGCTCGGTTATGAATTTGTCGCTTGGCGAGCAAGAGGCTGCGGTCGGGGAGTTGTTGCAGTCCACGTCTTCCGTTGCGGTTCTGGGGCCGTCAGAGGACGCGCGCCGTACCTGCGCGATGGAGACCGGCTATGCCGGTGCCCGACAGCCATGGTTTGTCATGCGCTACACCGCTGTCGATCTCGCCAGGCTTCCGGATACGCTAAAGCAGAAGCTTGCCAGCGGTAAATACCACCAAGCTGCAGTAGGAGCCTGTACGGCTGCCGCGACCCATTACTTCAGCGTTTACAGCATTGCCGTGATGCTGTACCCGTAGCGTGCGGCAAGTAGATGCAGTAGATCAAGCTGTAATCGGATGCACGCCCGCCTCGGCGAGTTCCTCCGCCGTTGCGGGCTGGGTGGGCTCCATGTTAAGCAAATTGTTGAAGCGGTTGAAGTAGTTGAACAGGCCGATTGCTGCCATCAGTTCCACAATCTCGCCCTCGGAGTAGAAGCGGCGCAAGCGTATCATTTCTTCATCGCTGTATTCGAGTGAGCGGAGGGTCATGGATTCGGCCAGATGGATGGCCTCCTTCTCTGCCTCGCTGAAGAGTGAGCTGGTTTGCGAGTCTTTGAGGGCCTCCAAGTGCTCGGGCGTCCAACCAAGCTTGAGGCTGATTGCCGTATGGCTGGCCAGACAGTATGCGGTGCAGTTGAGCTGCGAGGTGCGGACGACCACGAGTTCCTTGAGCCTGGCGGGTAGTGTGCCGGTCGAGAGGACGGCCTCCATGTGCGCGATCATGGTCTCGAAGATCTGCGGCCGGTGCGCAACGGTACGAAAGAAGTAGGGAACGTTGCCGCGCTGTTGCAGATAGCGGTCATAGATGCCGCGAAGCTCGGGGTTCACCTCGGAGCGATTCAGTCGGCTGATGCGTGGCATAGGGAGTCTCCTCGTGGTTGGTTGATGAGTAGGATAACGCCTCTTTGACCCACCCTCGCGTATTTGCTATAAAGGTTGGAGAGCAACCGCCCGGTTGCCCGCGTTTCCCACGCGATCCTGAGTAGCTCAATGGCAGAGCATTCGGCTGTTAACCGAAGGGTTGTAGGTTCGAGTCCTACCTCAGGAGCCATTTAGAATCAATCGCTTACATCTTGATGGTTTCCAGAAAATGCCCGGAAATTGCCCGAGTGTGGGGATTTTTGTGGGTACCACAGATAAAACTCATGGGTAATGGTGAGTTCTGGTGCGTACCCTCTTGTTGTGAATCGCACGGGAGAAGGCGCCCTCAAGCTCCAGGAGATCCCTACATCCACGCCGAAGGCTACCCCGCCGGCGAGATGATGCACGGGCCTAACGCCCTCATCAACGAAACCCTCCCTGTCGTCTGCATTGCCACCCAGGACCCCAACGACCCAGCTCGGTCCTCAAGTACGAAAAGACCCTCAGCAACATCCAGGAAGTCACCGCCCGCAGTGGCCGCGTCATCGCCATCGCCCTCGAAGGCGACATCCGCTCATGCCTTTCTCCTCCTGCCTCTCACCCTCTTCCTCCCCCTCGCACTCTCTCTGGGCAATTTCGATGGGATGGGTTTTTCCACGAGTGACTCCAATGCTTCACGCTTGGCCTCCATCCGGATATGACTGTAATGCTTGAGCATCCTTTTATCGACGTGTCCTGCAATGTCCATGACCGTCTGATCGCCGGCTCCACTCTCAGAGAGGTCTGTAATTGCCGTGTGGCGGTGGTCAGCCATCTCGCCGGCAAGATTCTCGAACGGGTCGCGATATTGAAAGATTCAGCAGGCCTCTGCGCAGCAGACCGGGCGCGGTCATTATCAGCAAGTGATCCGGAGATCGCGCTGATGGCAGCAAAGGGGATTCCGAATCTTCCTCATCACAAAGCCGATCGACAGGTCCTGGCGGCATTGGCTCCCTTCATGCAGTCAATGGACTCAGATCCATCGCGCAAGGTTGTGCTGGCTGCATCCTCGGCAACAAGCGGCTGCTCTATGACCTGCTCTTCCGCGCCAGTGCTGCGACGTTGCTTGAAGTTGCCCGTGACCCCAGGTACTTCGGCGCGGAGATCGGGTTCCTCGGCGTGCTCCATACC
>Ga0224555_1000126_pt1 | contig 104259 bp, 84 predicted proteins | sample 714S23034metaG_FD_180687 | JGI IMG/M metagenome (GOLD analysis project Ga0224555, IMG submission 180687) | Peat soil microbial communities from Stordalen Mire, Sweden - 717 S2 30-34 | ecosystem: Environmental > Terrestrial > Soil > Wetlands > Peat | place: Sweden: Norrbotten County, Stordalen... | reverse complement strand
ATTCGATTTCGTGCAATACTGGTCTGCGGTTTCAAAATCTGTTGCACTTGGAATTTGAATGTGCCCACCCCCCCGGGGGTCCCTACTCCACTTGTTCGCCTTTTATGAGGCATAAGTAATTGATTCCATTATATAATGAGTGAAATAATACAGGTCATTTTTGGTACAAAAATGGCCGTTTTCGGGGCAAATTTGTCTTGAAAATGTCAAAATTCGATTGTTCTTGTACCGCTGACCAGAGGAAATTAGCTGCCTGGAGCGGAACAAGAGTCGATCTGTCACGAAACCGCGGCACTATTGATCCGGTCCGTAAACACTGAAACTCCGTGCCCCATCCATTCAGCGTTTTTTGCTGAATGGGTGGGAAACCACAACACGAATGAAGGGCTTGAGCACCAAAGCTGATTTGACCATCACATCGCGAATCCACGCTCCGCGACAGTACCACTGCTCTGTTCCACTGTTCCCTGTTCACTGAAAGCTGTTCACTGTTCACTGTAAGCTGAAAGCTGTTCACTGTTCACTGTTCGCTGAAAGCTGTTCACTGTTCACTGTTCGCTGTAAGCTGGAAGTTGATATGACCACTGCTTCCCTCCCCACGCGCATTGAACCCCGCAATCCCCAGGGCGTCTTCAGGAACGAGCCGTTCATCGATTTCAACACTCCTGAAAACACCCGTAAAATGAAGGCCGCATTGGACCTGGTCGCCGGCCAGCTAGGCCGCGAGTACGACCTGGTCATCGGCGGCCGGCGTCTCAAGACCGAAGCCAAGATCCGTTCCCTCAACCCAGCCCGCCCCGCCCAAATCGTCGCCATCCACCAGAAAGCCGGCGCCGAGCACGCCCAGGAAGCCATGCAGGCGGCGCTTCGCGCCTTCGAGTTCTGGTCCAGAACCTCAACAAACGAAAGAGTTTCCCTGCTTCTTAACGCCGCCGAAATCATCCGCCGGCGCAAGTTCGAGTTCTGCGCCTGGCTCACTTATGAAGTGGGCAAGAACTGGGCTGAAGCCGATGCCGACGTGGGCGAAACCATTGATTTCCTTGAGTTTTATGCCCGCGAAGCCCTGCGCCTGGCAGCCGCGACCACGCCTATTCAATACCCCGGCGAGCGCAACGAACTTCTCTATATCCCGCTCGGCGTAGGCGCGATGATTTCCCCGTGGAACTTCCCCTTTGCCATCATGGCCGGCATGACTGCAGCTTCTATCGTCACCGGCAACACGGTGGTTCTAAAGCCCTCCAGCGACGCTCCCACCATCGCCGCAAAATTCGTTGAAGTCCTTGAAGAAGCCGGCCTGCCGGGAGGCGTGGTCAACTTTTGCCCTGGCTCAGGCGCCGCATTCGGCAACGCCATCGTCGAGCATCCCAAAACCCGCTTCATCGCCTTCACCGGATCAAAGAAAGTCGGCCTTGAGATTCACGAGAGCGCCGCCAAAGTCCGCACCGGCCAGATTTGGATCAAGCGCACAATTCTGGAGATGGGCGGCAAGGATTCGATCCTGGTGTGCGCGGACGCCGATCTGGATGCGGCCGTCGAGGGCGTAGTCGCCTCGGCCTTCGGGTTCAGCGGTCAAAAGTGTTCCGCCTGCTCCCGCGCCATCATCGAAGCACCGATCTATGACGTTTTTACCGAACGGCTCCGGGAGCGTGTGGCGCAGTTAACCGTCGGCGATCCAACCGCCAACCACAACCTCGGGCCGGTCATCAACAAGGATGCTCTCGATTCCATGCTTGCCTACATTGAGACCGGAAAGAAGGAAGGAGAGCTGATCGCCGGAGGTCATGCTCCGCAAAACCCCGAGGGCGGATATTTCCTGGAGCCCACGGTCTTTTCAGAAATTTCGCCGCATGCGGTGCTGGCGCAGGAAGAGATCTTCGGCCCCATTCTGGCTCTGACCAAGGTAAAGAACTTCGAGCATGGGCTTCAGGTGGCCAACAATACCGAATACGGCCTGACAGGCGCGCTCTATACCGCCGATCGCGAACGGATTAACTGCGCAAGACGCGAGTTTCACGTGGGCAATCTTTACTTCAACCGCAAATGTACCGGAGCGATGGTGGGAGCCCACCCCTTTGGCGGCTTCAATATGAGTGGGACAGATTCAAAGGCAGGCGGGCCTGATTACCTGACTCTCTTTACTCAGGCCAAGAGCGTAGCGGAAAAACTGTAATCCACAGCCGGGTTTACGCCACAGCCGTCGGAACTGCCTGTTCCTCGGCCTCGAGCCTGCTGCCTACCTCGGCAGCGGCCTGCGCCAGCACCCGGTGGTGGATGGTAAACAACGCCAGCTCCAGACGGTCGCTGACGCCGGTCTTGTCGTAGATCGACCGCAGGTAATTCTTGATCACCTGTTCGGTGGTCTTCAGGCGTATGGCGATCTCGCGGTTCTTGCCACCCTGCACGATGAGCGCCACGATGCGCATTTCTTTGGGGGTAAGCCGGTCACGAACACGCGTTCCCACCATATCGTCTTCGGGAGAGTCGGGCTGCATGATTTGCGGTGGCAGCCAGGTTTCTCCGGCGGCAACGCGGCGCACACACTCCACCAGGGAGGGTCCGGTAACGCTGCGGTAAACTACCCCGCGAAATCCCAGCGGAAGGTACGTCCCGGCATTGTCGTTATTCTCTGCGATCACGATGCCGCGGCTGCCCGTAGACTCCAGCAATATGCGCAGCCGGGTCATATCCGGCCTGAGCGAGGCCGCAAACAGAACGATGGAGCCGGGAAAGGTCGTGATGGCATGGTGCATTCGATCCAGATCAGTGCATTGAGCAATGATCCTGAGATCTTCGTCCATCGCCAGCACCTTGGCGGTGCCAGCTCGAAAAATTGCCTGAGAATCGGCCAGGATGATCTTATTCATGTCGCGCGCCTCATCTGCCTCGTATACCCGATTCAACAATCTACGGCCGGCTTCACCTTCAGTTCCTCAAACACAGGAAACTTAGGCTTGAGCTCAGGCGCCTGTTCCGCCCTTTGCAACATCATCGGCAGAAAGGCACAGGAATCCTTGAACTGTCTGCAATTGCGACACTGCAATTTGCCAGGAATCCTTCCATAACCCGATCAAAATGTAAAAATCATTCTACCCTGTAAATTTTCCTATGAATAGCACTACAGCCTATTAAAGAGAAGAATTAAGAAAAAAGCAGTAAAAGAGTAAATCCTTCTTATCCCCGCAGGAAGGACAGGCCCAACAAATATTCCGCAACAATCCACCTGCAAGACCGTGGCAAGAGAGTGCGAATCAACAGATCTTCCCTGGTTTTGCTCAGGACTGGCCTTCGTCGGGCGCATCAATTCCCCTACAAGTTGCAGGAAGTCCCATAGAGCGCTGAAATGCTTTGAAGTTGGTCCGCCTGGTGCCGATGTAGAAGGATGAAGGGGTCTCGATGACCGATCGCGCGGATCTTCTTGAAGCAACACTTGACAGTCTTCCAGCTGGCATTGCGCTGCTCGGTGAAGAGGGCGAGGTGGTGTTTTGGAACCGGGCCGCGGAGGCCATTACCGGGCATGCCGGACTGGATCTGGTAGGACGGGCTGTGCCTGAGACGCTGAAGGCGCTTCTGGAGGGAACTGCTTCTCCAGGGGATCAGGAGCCCTATTCAGGCCCTCAGCCGGGCCGCGGATGCCTGGTTCACGTGCTGCATATGCTGGGTCACGACGTGCCGGCGATAGCGCGAACCCTGGTGCTACGCGACGGGCTGGGCAGGCACATCGGCACGGCAGTCGTCTTTCATTCCGCGGAGAGTTTGGAAGCACTGCCTCACGGTGAGACAGGCGACAACGAGGGCGTGAGGGCGAGTCAGGCAGAACTCGAAGAACGGCTGGAGGATCTGTTTGAAGACTTTACGCACGGCGGCCTGGTCTTCGGTTTGCTGTGGATCACCGTCGACCAGGCCCACGATCTGCGCAAGACGCACGGGGCCGGTGCCTGCGAGTCAATGATGGAAAAAGTCGTACGCGTGCTGGCGCAAGGTTTGCGGCCGGCCGAGGAGCTGGGACGCTGGGGCGACGACGAGTTTCTGGTCATTTCGCACGAGCGCACTCCTGAGATGCTTGCAGTTCATGCGCAATCGCTGGCAGGGTTGGCCAGAACGGCGGACTTCCGCTGGTGGGGCGACCGGGTATCGCTCACCGTGAGCATCGGCGCGGCTCAGGCGGACCACGCCGAAACGCTGAAGCAACTGCTCGAAAGAGCACGGGAAGCAATGTTTTCAAGCATTCATGCGGGCGGAAATCATATTGTGCTCGCGCCAAGGGGGCAGGCATGTTTGCCATCATAGGCATCGTTTTGGTCTTTGCGTCGGTCATCGGCGGCTTCCTGATGGAAAAAGGCCATATAACGGTTCTCATTCAACCCGCCGAACTGCTCCTGATCGCGGGTGCGGCCACAGGTACGCTTCTGGTGGCCAATCCGCTGCACATTCTCAAGGAGATCGCAAACGGATTGCTGGGCGTGTTGAAAGGGTCGTCGTTCGATAAAGCGCGCTATCTGGATACGCTGAAAATGATGTACCAATTTCTGAACAAGGTGCGCAAAGAGGGGTTGCTGAGCGTGGAGATGGACGTGGAAAAGCCCGACGAAAGCTCCATCTTCAAGAACTATCCCTCATTTCTCAATGACCATCATGCCCGGGACTTTGTGTGCGATACGCTGCGCACGGCCATCACCGGAGGCGTGGAACCGTTCGACATGGACCAGATGATGGAGCTGGATATGGAGGTGCATCACTCGGGCGCTATGCAGCCCGTCAACTCGCTGACTACAGTGGCGGACTCGCTCCCCGGGCTGGGCATTGTGGCAGCCGTGCTGGGCGTGGTGATCACCATGGGCGCGCTGGGCGGTCCGCCGGAGGAGATCGGCGAAAAAGTGGCGGCCGCGCTGGTGGGCACATTTCTGGGCATCCTGCTGTGCTATGGCGTGGTGGGTCCGCTCAGCTCCAATATGGGCAAAACCGCCGAAGCCCAAAATGAGTATCTCCATGTGCTGCGCGTTCTGATCCTGTCGTTTCTGAAAGGCTCAGCGCCAATGATTGCTATCGAGATGGGGCGACGCGCGATTCCGGCGCATGTGCGGCCCAACTTCGACGAGATGGAAAAGCACTGCAAGAGTCACGCAGCCAGCGCGGAGCCGGTCGCTGCGGCATAGGGACCGCGAACGTTCGGAAGAAAGATAGAGAATCATGGCCGCCAAATCTCAACCGATTATCGTGATTAAGAAAAAGAGCGGCCACGGCGGCCATCACGGCGGCGCGTGGAAGGTGGCCTATGCCGACTTTGTCACCGCCATGATGTCGCTGTTCATCGTTCTTTGGCTGATGGGCTCAAGCGAAAAGGTCAAGAAGGCTGTGGCCGGGTACTTCAACGATCCCAAGGGATTTGCTAACCAACTGGGAACCACCATGACCGGAACGGGCTCAACTGTGCAGCAGGTCAGTACCGACGAACTCGAAAAACTGAAAGAAAAGCTGGAAAAAGAAATCAAAGCGAGAAAGGAGCTGGAGAAGCTCTCCAAGCAGATCGAGATTACGATCACGCCTGAAGGGTTGCGCATTGAACTGATCGAAGGCAAGAACGGAACCTTCTACGAGATAGGCAGCGCGAAACTGAGTGCAAACGGGCAGGAACTGCTGTCATTGTTGGCCGCGGAGCTGAAGACGCTGCCCAATTCGCTGCTAATCGAGGGCCACACCGACTCGACGCCGTACTCTAACGATGCCAGCTACAGTAATTGGGATCTTTCCGCCGACCGCGCCAACTCCGCGCGGCGCCTTATGCAGCAGGACGGCGTTCGTGCCGACCAGGTAACCCAAGTGCGCGGCTACGCCGACCAGATGTTGCGCGTAAAAAATAATCCCACCGATCCCTCTAATCGTAGAGTCTCAATTCTGGTTAAGAACGACAACGAATCGGTACCGACTCTTTCCGCTGCCAAAGTGGTGGATGGAACCACGCCGCTGCCGGGAACCGTAAAGCAGCAAATCCCCGCAACTGCGCGAGCCGTGCCGCAAAACCAGCCACCGGCTGCAACTCCCGCGCCCAAGCCGGCGACTCAGCTGCCGGCCAAGCCTTCGGCAGGAACTCCAATGGCCAAGCCCAGCCTGATGGATAAGCTCAAGGGCATGTTGCCGGGGGCAAGGAAGTAGAGCAATGGTGTACTCTGGTTTGCGGATTCAAAAGCGCATGCCGGAGTGTATCTTCCATGACCATCGTAGCCGGAGTTGACTTCGGCACTCTCAGCGTTCGCGTTACTCTGGTCGACAGCCGAAAAGGACCGATCGGTACCGCGTCGGCCTCTTATCCACTTCACCGCCGCCGCGAGGACCCGAACTTTGCCACCCAATCTCACGCGGACCAGATGACGGCGCTGGCCGCCGCCACGCGCGATGCGCTCAAGAGCACCGGCGTTGATGGCGGCTCCGTTGCTGCCATTGCGCTCGATACTACCGGCTCCAGCGTGATTCCGGTAGGCGAGGGTTTGGAACCTCTCGACGATTATTATCTCTGGTGCGACCATCGCGCCTTTGCCGAGGCCGAAGAGATCACCGCCAAGGCGCATGAAACCGGATTCGAAGGCATCGAATGGTGCGGGGGTGTTTACTCCACCGAGTGGGGCTTCACCAAGCTGCTGCACTGGCTGCGCCATAACCCTGAGAAGCGCGACCGCATGGTTACTGCTCTCGAACATTGCGATATGGTTGCGGCCACTCTGAGCGGCATCAAGGACGCGAGCAAGCTGAAGCGCAGCATCTGCGCCATGGGGCACAAATGGATGTGGAACCCCAAATGGGACGGGTTGCCGCCGGAGAAATTTCTGGTTGCCGTGGACCCGCTCTTCGCCGGTGTGCGCGCCAAAATCGGCGGTGAGTACCTGACAAGCGACCATCTGGCAGGACATCTTTCAGCGGAGTGGGCTGAAAAACTCGGGCTTCGCGCTGGAATTCCTATTCCGGTGGGCGCATTCGACGCTCACTGGGACGCCGTCGGCTCAAACATCCGCGAAGGCGACGCGGTAAACGTCGTCGGCACTTCCACCTGCATCATCGCTATCGCTCGCGAAGTACGGTTGGTTCCCGGAGTATGCGGCGTAGTGCCGGGCAGCGTTCATCCCGCTTACACCGGCATCGAGGCTGGGCTTTCAGCAGTGGGAGACATCTTTGACGGCATCGCCCGCCGCGCAGGCATGACCCTGGCCGCGCTCTCTGAAGGCCTCGAAGCATACAGAGCCGGGCAGACTGGACTGCTGCGCCTGAGCTGGGACAACGGCGACCGCACAGTGCTGGTGAACCCCGAACTGGGCGGCGTAACGCTGGGCTGGAACCTGGTGCATACCGCGCAAGATGAGCTTTTTGCGGCTATCGAAGGCACTGCGTTTCATACCCGCATCATTCTGGAGCGGATGGCCGAACACGGCGTCCGCATCGACCGAGTGATCAATGCCGGCGGCATTCCGCAAAAGAGCGAAGTGCTTAATCAGGTCTACGCCAATGTGCTGAACAAGCCGATACTGGTGCCTGCGGGCATTCCCACCAGTCTAGGCTCGGGAATCTTCGCGCTGCTGGCCGCCGGAGCCTACAAGACGATAGAAGACGCGCAGGCCGCCGTCTGCCTGCCGCTGCGCACCGTCGAGCCCGACCCCAAAGCCGCCGCGGTTTACGAACAGCTCTACCGGCACTATCGCGATGTGTACTTCGCCTTGGGCAAGCGCAATGCGGAGCCAGTGGCACTTGGCCGCGTATTGCCGGAGCTCAGAAAGATTGCGGCGGAAGCGCGGAAGACGGATTGAAGTTTGTGGTATCCCAGGCCGCTCCGCCGCGGCGGACAAGACCTGGGGCGCCCGGCATATTTGAAGATGCGGAATCGCGCAGTGGTTAAAGCCCAGAGTTCAGTGCTGCGTGGCTGAGTTAGCAGAAACAGCCTGACTCATCATTGTTGCTGCTGTTGCATTTGCTGCAAATCGATAAACGGGATGCTGGGTTCCGGAGGCTGTTGGGCGCGCTCCACCAGCACGCTCCAGTCATCGGGGATGGGCATCTTGCGGTCCAGTGCCGGGGGATCCTCGCTGGCATCCACCTGAACGGCCACATAGAGATCACTGCCGGCCTTGCCGCGGAAGATTCCGTGCGTGGGCGGCACGTCTGCATAATCCCTGCCCACGGCGGCGCGGATGTGCCGGTGGTGTGCGATCAGATTGTTGGTGGGGTCGAAGCCTACCCAGCCCAGTTGCGGCAGCAGCACATCGACCCAGGCGTGGCTGGCATCCGGGGTCGAGCGGTCGTGATCTTCGCGGCTGCGGTATAAGTAGCCGGAAACATAGCGGGCCGGAATTTTTACATGGCGCAACAGAGCGATCATGGTGTGAGCAAAATCCTGGCAGACGCCCTTGCCGTTGACGATAGCTTCGTCAATGGGCGAGTCGACGCGCGTGGAGTGAGGCACATACTCGAAGTAATCGAAGAGCCGCTGGTTCAGCTCCCTCACCAGAATCAACGGATCGTCGCGGCGCGTGACGCCCATCTGTTTGGCCAGCAGGGTAAGCGCCGGAGTTTCGACAGCAAAGGTGCTGGGCAGCAGCATCTCCCAATAATCGCCAGACTCCACCAAGTCATCGAGGGCGCTCCAGGCATCGGGGGCAAGAGAGTCGGGCACGTCGGGCAACACCTGTTGTTCCACAACCGATTCGGCGACGATGACCAACTGCTCATGCTCTCCGGGAATATCGAAGTGCTGCACATTGTTCCCCAGATGGTCGCGGTAGAGGAAGACGCGGCAACGCGGGCTGACCGAGAGAGAAAACGTGAGGCAGTGCTGGTTGGAGTCGGAGCGCGGGTGCATGCGCGTCTCCATGATGCTCTCGCTGATGGGCTGCGAGTAGCGGAAGCGCGTTAGATGGCGGATGGAATAAAAGTTCATGCTTGCTCCGGTTAGACGGCCAGCGCGGACTGGATTGAATAGTGCACATAGTGCCGGTAGATGAGTTCGTGAATGCTCAAGCACTGCTCGCGGATGGTGTGCAGAAAGGCTGCCGCATCGCCGGTCAGAATCTCTCCGATTGAGGTGAAGCCGAGCATTGCATGCAGTTTGCCGATGACCGCGCTTAACTCGTCGGGAAGACGGCGGCCGCCGGTGCGCTGGATGGATTCGATGGCGTCGAGAATACTGTCAACGCAATAACGAATGGCGTGAGGAAAGTCGCGGTTGAGCAATAGAAACTCCAGAATGCGGTCGGGAGTGAGGTCGGCGGTGTAGACCTGGCAATACGCTTCGAACGAGGTGCAACAACGCAGCAAACCCACCAGCTCAAGGTATTGGTAACCGGAGTGCTCGCGCTCGTGCGCGGGAAACAGTTCCGGCTGATAGACCTCAAGCAGCGTCGCGGTGGCGTAGGCGCGTTCAAGGTAGCGGCCCAGGCGGATGAACTGCCAGCCCTGGCCATGAATCATGGTCGTATCGCTTACGCCCTTGAACAGGTGAATGCCATCCTCCACCGAGGCCAGCGCATCGTTGATGCTGGAGCTGAACTGGGACTGCGTATGCGGCGAGTGCATCAGGTGGAAGAGCCGGTTGAGGCGCTGCCACTGCTCGGTGGAGATTTCTTCGCGCACCTGGCGGGCATTCTCTCGCGCGCCGTTTACGCAGAATGTGACCGCGGCATGATTCAGGCTATCGAAGACCAGCGTTCGAGCCATCGATTCCAGATCGCCGTTCCACTCCAGGCCGGCAGGATTTCCCAGCGAAGCCACCAGCCGCTGCCAGCGAATCTCCGCGCTGGCGCTGCCGGTATCGAGCATCAGTCCCATGGTCACGTCAAGCTGGCGCACTGTGTTCTCGGCGCGCTCCAGGTAGCGGCTCATCCAATAGAGACTGTCGGCGACTCGCGATAGCATCCGTGTGCTCTCCCCAGACCGGTACTGCATTACTCTTCCAGAACCCATGTGTCCTTGCTTCCGCCCCCCTGCGAAGAGTTCACCACCAGTGATCCTTTTTCGAGAGCCACGCGCGTCAGGCCGCCGGGCACGATGTTCACCTTGTCGCCGAAAAGAATGTAGGGCCTGAGGTCAACGTGGCGCGGCTCCAGGCGATTGCCGATGAGGCACGGCGCGCGAGAAAAATCCAGCGTCGGCTGGGCAATGTAGTTGCGCGGATTGGCTTCAATCTGGCGGGCAAAATCCTCCCGCTGGCTGGTTGTTGAATGCGGGCCGATCAGCATCCCGTAGCCGCCGCTCTCGCCCACCGCCTTCACCACCAGCTTGTCCAGGTTGGCCAGCACGTGGCGGCGCTCCTTTTCTTCGGTCATCAGGTAGGTTTCAACGTTGGGCAGGATGGGATCTTCGTTCAGGTAGTAACGGATGATGCGCGGTACATATGCGTAAACAGCCTTATCGTCAGCCAATCCTGTGCCGAAAGCATTGGTCACCGTCACGTTGCCGGCGCGGTAGGCGTTGAACAGTCCCCCGCAGCCCAGAGCCGAGTCTGCGCGAAATACCAGCGGATCGCTGAAGTCGTCGTCCACGCGGCGATAAATCACGTCCACGCGCTTGAGCCCCCCGGTAGTGCGTGTGTAGACGATATTGTCGTGAGTAACCAGGTCGCGGCCTTCGACCAGATCAATGCCCATCTGCCGCGCCAGGTAAGTGTGCTCGAAGTACGCCGAGTTGAAGACGCCCGGCGTAAGCAGCACAATGTTCGGCTCCGGTCGACCCTCGGGCGCCAGAGAACGCAGCGTGGCCAACAGCAGTTGCGGATAGTGCTCGATGGGCCGCACACCGTAACTGTGAAAGAGCTGCGGAAAGGTCCGCTTCATCACACGCCGGTTGGTGAGCATGTAACTGACGCCTGAGGGAACACGCAGGTTATCCTCGAGCACGACAAATTCGCCGTTGTTCATCCTCAGCAGATCGGAGCCTACTACGGCGATATAGACGTTGCGCGGCACCTGCAAGCCCCGCATCTGACGCCGGTAGTGCTTGCAGCTATACACCAGCTCGCGCGGCACCACGCGGTCGTTCAGAATCCTGGCCTCGGAGTAGACGTCGCGCAAAAACAGGTTCAGCGCGGTGATACGCTGCGTGAGGCCGCGTTCAATCCGGTCCCACTCCTGGGCCGTGACCAACCGGGGCAGTAGATCGTAAGGAAAGATGCGCTCAGTGCCTTCGTCGCGGCCGTAAACGGTGAATGTGATGCCCTGGGTAAGAAACGAGAGATCTGCGGACTGCTTGCGCCGCTGCAACTCCTCTTCAGGCAGGCGCGCCAGGGTCTCGGCCAGCGCACGGTAATGCGGGCGCAGTTCCCCGTTGGCTTCGCGCATCTCGTCGAATGCCCGGTCAAGCGAATAATCTCCGTACAGCGAATCCAATTCCACTGATTGACCAGCACTCATCCAGACCTAACTTTCCATACCCTATCTCTTAGCTAATATCACCGTGGATATAAAAGAACAATCAGGAAGCCGTAAAGCAAGCCCAGATAGACGCAAAAAGGGCGGCGGGCCAATCAAGGCCGACCGCCCTTTTGTTCTTGTCCTGACCCGGCGTCAGGACGATTCCTCTGGAGTTCGCTCTAGAACAAGTTCCAGAGCGACTGGTTGTAAACCGCGTGGTGGAACTGCACCTCGGAGCCCTTGACGATAGTACCCAGCTCGCGCGGGCTGCGGTTGGCTGCGGCTTGCTTCAGATCGGCATAGCGTCCCTGCACATCCGCGCCCAGAATCTTTGCGATCCAGGCCGAGGACTGGAAGTCGTCAATGGCCTTCTGGATGTTGTCAGGCAGGTAGTGTCCTCCAGCGCGAAGATTTTCCGCCTTGGAGATATCGCCGTCGATGCCGGTCTTGAAGATGCCGTAGAGGGCCAGGTAGGGGTTGGCGTCCGGCGCAACGGCTCGCACTTCGGTTCTCATGGAGCGGTGGTTGCCGATGGGAACCCGGACCATGGCGCCGCGGTCGACTGCCGAGGCGCGAATCTGGTTGGGCGCTTCGAAGTGCGGGTCAAGACGGCGATAGGCATTCACGCTGGAGTTAAAGACCAGGCAAAGGTCCAGCGCATGGGTCAGGATACGGTCGAGGAAGTCCCAGCCGAATTTCGAGAGCTGCTCCTCGCCCTTTTCATCCCAGAACAGGTTCGTTTTGCCCTTGGAGACCGAGACGTTGGTGTGCATGCCGCTGCCGTTGACGCCTACCACAGGCTTGGGAAGATAGCTGGCCGTGTAGCCCATGTTGCTGGCGATCTGTCGGGTAAGCAGTTTGTAAAGCTGAATCTGGTCAGCCGCGCCCACTACTTCAGCGTAGCCGTAGTTGATCTCGTACTGGCTGGGAGCAACTTCGGGGTGATCCTTTTCGTTCTGGAAGCCCATCGCCCTTTGCACTTCGGCCGAAGTATCGATGAACTGGCGCAGCGGATCGAGCGGCAGCGAATGGTAATAACCGCCCGTAGAGATAAACTCGAACTTGCCGGTCTGATGGTAAGTCTGCTCGGCGTCTTTTCCCGCGAACAGAAAGCCCTCGATCTCGGTAGCCGCGTTCAGCGTGTAGCCATGCTCCTTATGGAGCTTGTCGGCATATTCCTTGAGTACTCCGCGCAGGTCACCCGAGTAGGCGGTTCCGTCCTTGTCAATCACGTTGCCGAAGACCAGTACTTTGCCGGTGCCAAAGACGTCGGAGGGTACCCAGTAGAAGGAGCTCCAGTCGATGCCCAGGCGCAGATCGCTCTCTTTTTGCGCGGTAAAGCCGCGGATCGAGGAGCCGTCGAAGGTCAGGTTCTCGTAAGCTCCCAACAGAAACTTCTTGTCATAATCGAGCAGGTGAAGCCGGCCCTCAAGGTCGGAAAACAGCACGGTTACGGCTTTGATACGCTTCTCGTCGGTTAGATATTTCAGCCGCTTTTCGCGAATCTCGTTGAGCGCCACGCGGTTGGTGCGATCGGCCTTGGCAGCCAGGTTGAGCTCTTCCAACTGCTCATAGGAGAGAGCGAGAAAATTGCGCAACTCAGTGGACATAGTTCTCCTTTATTGGGCGGAAAGGTGCAGCCCCGGCGTTCGTGGCGCAGGTGGCTGATTCAGGACTTGTTAGTATAGGTTAACCCGGCCAAAGCCTACAACGTATAAGAAACGCATAAAGAAAATCTTCATTTCGGGGCCTGGCATTGTGTAAATGTGAGGCCAAATTATCGGCCACTCGAAACTGACCCTCGATTTGCGCCTCCGCACACCTGCCAAATCGCCGCCATCGTGGAGTACTCTGGTTGCTCAGGAGATTTGCGTACCCGATGCCCAGACTACGACCCCATATCTTCACCATTCTGGCCGTTTTCGCTCTTGCCCTCCACTTCGTCCGAGCCCAGCAGCCTGCGTCTGGCGCGCCCACGCAGGACTATGTACGCGCCCACTATACCAAATACGAGTTCCGCATCCCTATGCGCGACGGAAAACGCCTGTTTACAGCGGTTTATGTGCCTAAAGATACCGCCGGCGGGCCTTATCCTTTCCTGATGGATCGCACCCCTTACAGCGTCGGTCCATACGGCGAAAACAATTATCCCGCCCATCTGGGCCCCTCAGATGAGTTTGAAAAGGGCGGCTATATCTTTGTTTATCAGGATGTGCGCGGACGCTGGATGAGCGAGGGGGATTTTGCGGAAATGCGCCCCCATATCGATGAGAAGAAGTCCCCTCAGGACGTTGACGACGCCTCAGACACCTACGACACCATCGACTTCCTGCTCAAGCACGTGGCCAACAATAATGGAAAAGTGGGCATTTGGGGCATCTCCTACCCAGGGTTCTATTCTTCTGCCTCCATCATCGACTCCCACCCCGCGTTGGTAGCAGCCAGCCCGCAGGCGCCCATGACCAACCTCTTCATGGGCGACGACGCTTATCATGGCGGCGCCTTCATGCTTTCGGCCAACTTCGGCTTCTATGTCTTCTTCTATCCTCAGAAGCAGCCGCAGACCCCCAAGCCCAGTATCGATTTCGACTTTGGCACGCCGGACAGCTACAAGTTCTATCTTCAGGCCGGCAACATCTCCAACCTGGACAAGCTCTACCTGAAGGGCTCCAACTGGCTCTTCAACGACCAGGCCAGCCACTGGAGCTATGACAGCTACTGGCAAGCGCGCGATTTGTCGCGCCACATGAAGAACGTCCACTGCGCCGTGCTGGTGGTGGGCGGCTGGTATGACGCCGAAGACCTCAGCGGTCCCTACCGCACCTTCAACGCCATCAACAAATTCAATCCGGATACGCCCACTACGCTGGTGGAAGGCCCATGGGTTCACGGAGGCTGGGCGCGCGGCGACGGCAACCACCTGGGCGATATTCAGTTCGACTCCAATACAGCTGAGTACTTCCGCGCACACATCCAGTTCCCTTTCTTCGAGCACTACCTCAAGGGTCGAGGCGCGCCGCAGCCAAAAGCTATGGTCTTTGAGACCGGAACCAACGTCTGGCGCAACCTGGACGCCTGGCCTCCCAAAACCGCCGCGCCCAAAACTCTCTACTTCCACGGCGGCGGCAAGCTCAGCTTCGATCCGCCTGAGGAAACCAAAGGAGTGGACGAGTACGTCAGCGACCCCAACCATCCCGTGCCGTTTGTGGGCTACACCACCGATACCGTACCCCAGCGCTACATGGTGGACGACCAGCGCTTCGCCAGCTACCGGCCCGACGTATTGGTCTACCAGACCGAACCGCTCGACGAAGACGTAACCATTGCAGGCCCCATATCGCCCAGGCTCAAAATCGCCAGCTCCGGCACCGACTCCGATTTTGACGTAAAGCTGATCGACGTATACCCGGACGACTACACCGGCCAGGAAGGTACGCCCCACGCCAACAAGCGCATCCCGGACGAGCCGCCGCTGCACATGGGCGGCTATCAGGAGTTACTGCGCGGGGAACCCTTCCGCGCCAAGTTCCGCACGAGTTGGGAGAAACCCGAACCTCTGACGCCCGGCAAGGAGGCCGACGTCAACTTCACCATGCCCGATCTCTACCACACCTTCCGCCGCGGCCATCGAATCATGGTCCAGGTCCAGAGCTCCTGGTTCCCGCTGACGGATCGCAATCCGCAAACCTTCACTGACATTCCCAATGCCAAACCGGAGCAGTTCCAGAAGGCAACCGAGCAGGTATTCCGCCAGAAGGATGCTGCCAGCGGCGTGGAAGTGCTGGTGCTTCCGAATATGTAGGCGGAAGTGGCAAAATAGTAGCGTCGATGAAGTCGATGCGGAATTTGAAGAATTTTTACTGAGTCCCCCACCGGGCATTTGCAGATAATTACCCACCGCCGGCGCATAATGGCAAATAGGAGAAACCTGGCCGAAGCCCCTGGTTCAAAATGTCGGGGATGGGCCCGGTTTGTACCGGAAATTGAATGTCCCCCGGGGTATATTCCTTTTTTGTTCGCCTTTTTTATTGAATGTACCCCACCCCCCGGGGGTCCCTACTCCACTTGTTCGCCTTTTTTAGCGCATAAATGATTGATTCTAAACGATAATCGCCTGAAAACAAAGGGTCAAAAATGCGCCAAAAATGCTGGATTTCGTGCTGTTTCGTGCTGATTTATGCCGATTTTGTTCAATTTCCGTAAGGGTGCGGTCCAACCCGGCAGGGACGAATTTCCCCTATCCTGAAGAGACTATGATTGGAAAAAGATACAATGATAGGAAACTGTGATAAACGGTAAATTTCGAGCGGCGTCCACGCCCATTTCGTCCATACCTAAGGATGCTCTGGGCGTCAGCGTGTCCCGTCCTGTTCTTTGGCAATCATCCCGCTCACTCATGCTTCCGGCACTAAAAAAGGAGACTCAATGAAAGACAAACTCAATAGCGCTGGAATGATTATCATGCTGCTGACGCTCTCGGCTACTCCGTTCCTGGCTGGTTGCGGCGACTTTTGGCAGGCGCCATCCGGAGGTGGCACCACTGCCTCCACCACCACGCTTACGGCAACGCAGAGCGGCTCGACTGTTACTTTGACGGCCACGATTTCGTCCACGTCGGGCACCAGCACACCCACCGGAACGGTTACTTTCAGCGATGCTTCGGGTACGCTGGGAAGCGCCGTGACCCTGGTTTCGGGAGTGGCTACTTACACTACCACGTCCCTGGCTGCCGGCGCGTACACATTCACGGCCGCTTACAGCGGCGATTCAACCTATGCCTCAAGCACTTCCAGCTCCGTCCAACTCACCGTCACCGCGGCGGGCACGACCGCCAGCAGCACAGCGCTCGTATCATCCAGCGCCTCTCCCGCTCTTGGCGCGAGCGTTACTTTTACGGCCACGGTATCGCCTTCCGCTGCAACCGGGACGGTTACGTTCTATGACGGGACGACTTCGCTCGGCACTGGAACGTTAAGTGTGTCGACTCCTGACACGGCGACTTATACCACTACGACCCTGGCCCTTGGAACGCACTCGATCATGGCCACTTACGGCGGCGACTCGACCTACGTTGCGAGCACTTCCAGCGTAGTCACCGTCTACGTGACGGGCACGACATCTTCCACCACTACGATTCAGCCATTGGCTTCTAATCCAACGGCAGGCGATAGCGTTACCTTGATAGCCACGGTTGCGCCAACCACAGGTACAGGGACGCCAACCGGAACAGTCACGTTTATTGACAGTACGAATTCGACTCCGGTGTCGATTGGGCCGGCAACGCTGAATTCGGGTCAGGCTGTACTGTCTACCCAATATTTCACGACGGCAGGTGCGTACAAGATCACAGCTGCTTATAGCGGCGACTCGACCTATGCCGCCAGTACCTCAGCCGTAGTGGATATTACCGTAAACGCGGCAATTCCGGCGACCGCGTGCGGCCTGCAGGATAGCAACGGCGCAAACGCAACTGCCTTGGATGCATACTCCAGCGGCACAAACACGCTCTCTGGCGTTGATGCGACGATCCAGGTTTCAGCCGCCGACGAGAGTGCAATTTGCGCAGAAAACAGCGGTACAACCTTGACCGTGACCAGCCCGGCAATCACCTCCAGCAGCGTCGGCAGCAACAGCAGCGATAGCAGTTACTCCGGAACCAATGCCGCTGTCCTTGCCTGGGGATCGAGCGCAACCTCGGCCAGCGGCGCTTCCATCACCATCAACGGCGGCGGCACCATCGGCACCACCGGCCAATACGGCAACGGCGTCTTTGCCTCCGGCGACGGCGCGTCTATTGCACTCAACGGCACCTCGATCACGACGACCGGCGCCAACGCACACGGCGCCGACGCTGCAGAAGGCGGCACACTTGATCTAACGAATGTGTCGATCACGACATCCGGGCAAAACAGCCCGGCCGTGGCTACGGATCAAGGGGGCGGCTCGGTGACGGTAAACTACGGAGTCTTTAACGCCCAAAATGCTGAAGCCGTTGCAGTCGATGGCTCCGGGTCCATCAACCTCACCGGCACATCGCTAAGCAGCACCATGGGCAACTATCGCGGCATTCTTCTCTATCAGGACGCCTCGGTCGCCGGTGCCACCAGCTTCACCATGAGTGGCGGATCTATCAGCTACACCTGCCCGGTGACTGCATCCAGCACCACCTGCTCCAGCGGTGATGCGACGACCGGGCAGAACACTACGGCGGCAGTCTTCTCCGTAGCCAACACCACAGCTACCATCTCGCTGACCGATGTTGTACCAGTAACCAACAATACGTCGACTACCACAGACAGCAGCGGTACCTTACTGACAGCGGCGGCCTTGAGTGCATGGGGAACCACGGGCTCCAATGGGGGCAACGTCACTTTCACAGCTTACGGCGAGGCCTTGACTGGTGACGTGATCGTGGACCAATACAGCACGGCGGCCTTGACACTCAAAGAGGACAGTGCAACAACCCCAGTTCCATCCACACTGACCGGCGCAATCAATAACGCCAAAAGCGTAGGAACAGCGAGCCTGACGCTAGACCCGGCCAGCAGTTGGACAGTGACCAATACCTCCTATCTGACTTCTTTGACCGGTCTGGTCATCAGCGGCTCCAACGTCGTCGGCAACATCAATGGCGGAGGCCACTGCGTCTACTACTCGGGCAATATTAATGGGTCTAGTAGCACCACCACTTATACCCTCAGCGGCACCAATGGCGGCTATCTGGCTCTCGTGGGTACTACCGGCCTCACTTGCAACTGAGCCTGGAGGTAAATTCAAGTATCATCTGCTAGCCGGTTCATCGGATTCGAGTATCTTCAAAGGGTAACTCATGGCATACGTACTTCGCTTCATCCAATCGTACAAACCTGCTCATAGGCAAGAGTTTCTCGCGCTCGAATCCAAGTTCGAAGATCTCGAACGCAATTCGAAAACGCTACCAAAAGGACGCAGGTCACAACCGCTGGCCGGCAGTGAACCGACTAACACATTGATCTGGGAATGCGAGTTCCCAAGCCTTGCCGCGGTGCAGGAGGCATTGACAAGTTTCGATAACGACCCGGAGCACACTCGGCTGTTTGAACAGCAGGCTCCCTACATCTTGCAGGTGCGAACCGAAATCCTGGAGCGTCTTAACTTTTCCGCATGAAACAGACAACAGCAAGCACACACGCCAATTTCGTCAACTTACCGCAACTGTATAAGTGGTGCTCAATCCCCGCGGAAGAGTTGCCACTTCGTACCGATCTTCGCGTCCCATACCGGCAGGTTGCCGATGCCTCGATTTTGGGTTCTCTGATGGCCGAAGAGCTCGTTGCGGTTGTTGAGAACAACAATCAACGCGACTCGATCACACGAGCTATTATCCCCTGCGGCCCTAAATGCTGGTATGAGCCATTTGCAAAGTTAGTGAACTCGCGTGGCATTTCCCTGAAGAAATTATTCGTCTTTCACATGGATGAGTGCCTTGACTGGCAGGGACAGCTGTTACCTCATAACCACCCATATAACTTCCGTACATTCATGGAACATTACTTCTATAGTCCCATTAAGCCGGAGTTATCCGTTCCCGAAGGTCAGCGGTATTGGCTGACTCCCGCGACCGTTGATTCTGTAAGGGACGCTATCGCCGCGGCGCCGATCGATATCACTATGGGCGGCTGGGGCCAGGATGGTCATGTGGCCTATAACCAGGCACGCAGAACCCCGTTTCATCATCTAACCCTTGACGACCTCCGCAACAGCACGGTTCGTATACAGGAAAACAATCTGGACACCGTGATTGCGCTTGCGCACCGGAGTTTTGGCGCCGCATACCAATTCGTACCGCCAATGTCTGTTACCCTCGGAATCCGTGAATGTTTTTCAGCTCGCAAAATTCGTTTATATAGTGATACCGGCGCATGGAAGCAAACAGCCTTGCGAGTAGCTTTGTTCAGCGATCCTGTTCCCGAATATCCCATGACATTGCTTCAGACGCATTCCGACGCCATGATTACAGCTACGCTGGAAACAGCGCGCCATCCGATAAGTGAAAATCCCGACTGGGAGCTTCTTTGAGATTATGCGTAGTGCGCTGAAGCCACATCCGGTTTTAGGCTTTACTCATGTTGTCGGTATTGGCGGCATTGGGTCAGGCGTGCTATTCCAGTTAGAGGGCGATCACACACTAGGCCGGGACGAGAGCAGGCTGGGACAGTTATTGCCTGCGCGCGATTACTGCAAACTTCATATAGTCGAGCATTACATCGCTGCATTGATGGGATCAGGAAAAACTGCGGATGCCTGTAAAGTTCTGGCTATAGGAGTTATTGGAGAGGATGCCGCAGGCCGTCAATTATTGCGAGAGATGGAGAACGCAGGCATTGGAACGATATGGGTGCGCGTAGCCTCAGATCGTCCAACCCTGTATAGCGTGAGTTTTCTTTATCCCGATGGAGCGGGTGGGAATATTACCGCCAGCAATTCTGCTGCATCGGCCCTGAACCTGCATGACATTTGCTCTCCCGAAGATGTGATGACCTCAAGCGCGCGGCATTGCGTTGCTCTATGCCTGCCTGAGGTTCCTCTTGAGATCAGGCATGAATTTCTCAAGCTTGCCACCCGATGCGGTAACTTTCGAGCAGCCTCGTTTGCCCCCTCTGAGATTCCGAGGGCAACTGAACTCGGACTGTTTTCCATGGTGGACCTGCTGGCGCTGAATCGTGAAGAGGCGGCACGACTTGTAGGTTATGAATATTCCTCGCAGAATGCGCAACGCTTTCTATCGGATTGTGCATCGATTCTTTGCAAGATGCAGCCGGGGATTCGCATTGTAATCAGCGTTGGAAAAGATGGCGCGCATGCTTTCGAGGACGGTTCATGGAGCTACCGGCCTGCGCCCGCCGTGCAGGTAGTCTCCACGGCGGGCGCTGGTGACGCACTTCTCGCAGGCGTTCTATCGGGTCTTGCTTTCGGGCTACCCCTCAATGCCAAGCCATCTACCGAAGATGCGGCCATAGATAGAGAGTTTTCTTCTGCGCTCGAGTTGGGCATGTTGCTGGCTTCCTTCAGCGTCACCTCGCCCGACACGATTCACTTCGACGCCAGCTTAGCCAGACTTGAAGAATTTGCTTCTACTTTGAATCCGGTTTCATGAGCACCATTCCAGCGCTGCGGCCAAGAATACTTCCGCCGTCTGCAACACGGATTTGATCTCCACATACTCATTTTTATTGTGTGCCCCGGCTCCGCACGGCCCAAAAACCAGTGTAGGAATTCCGTATTCGCGGCTTAGCAGCGATGCATCGCACGGATAGGGCGCGGCAGCTACCACCGGTTCCCTGCCCAGCGTGAGGGCTGCACTGTGAATCATGCATTGAGTCCACGGGTGTTTCTTTGAAACCTCGTGCCCGTATAGCGGTGGATCGATCAGGCTTTTCCACTGGACCGGGTGCTGGCGGAAGAATGGATCACCTGCACAAAATCTCTTGAGCGAGAGCTTGATTTTTCGCTCCTCAACCTTTACATCCTCTTGCGGAAGAAACTGGAAGTAAACGCGGAGCGCCGCATTCATCGGCACACTCCATGGAACGTTCGGATCAAAGCTGTTTGCTTCCACCGCCAACACCTGAACGGGCGCCGGATCGGCAAACGAAGAGTATGCGCCTACGTTTTTCACTTTCTTGCGGCGCTGCGCCCAGGAGTCAACCCAACCGAGCAGCCTTCCCATCGCAATGCTGGGGCTTAGCACTTCACTTTGCGAGAAGTACTTTTTCGGGTCGCCGGCGTCTACTGAAAGATCGGCAAACAAACCGCCTCGCGTGGCGCGATAAATCTCCAACTGTGTTCCCTCGGCAACCACGCATGCATCCGCCGTGTACCCCCGCAGGCGAGCAGCCAGCGTTCCTCCGCCTCCACCCCACTCCTCGTCGATCACTGATTCGAACAGCAAATCACCATTCAACCGAATGCCGGCACGGCGAAGTGCGCACAGAACCGCCGCCTGCGCGACTAGTCCGCCTTTCATGTCAAAGCTACCCAGCCCATACATTCGTCCGCGGCTCACTTTGCCCGACCACGGCGATTCCTTCCATAGAGCCCGGCCGGGAGGAACGGTATCCATATGCCCGTTCAGCAGGAGACTTTTACCGCGGCCACGACCTGGAAGAGTCGCAATCAGGTTCATCCGGCCGGTATAATCCCGGTCCTTGCGCTTCCACTGATTGCGTGTCCGGTGGAGCATCTCTGTCTTATATAGTTCAGCCCGGACGCCATGACTCTTTAGAAACTCAATCAAAATGCGTTGCCCCGCTGTCTCGTTTCCGCGCGGAGGCACTGCAACCGTATTCACGCTAACCAGCGCGTGCAGCAAGTGCGTCAGTTCCTTACTGAACGGGGCTAAAAGTTTGTGCGCGGTCGCGCCGGGAGCCGTAGACGATTGATCCAGCCTTGCATTCATTAAGCTTTCTCCCTGGAGTTCGCAGTTCGATCAGTTTGCAGTGCCTCAGACAGACTTCCCACATACGTGCCGACTACTGTAAGCGCAATGCTATCAAATCCGGTGAATTCACATGCCAAAGGAGGAGAAAGTATACAGCGATGCCCCTACACTAAAGGCTGCCGAGTCACCCCCTTCGACGCCGAGGTAAAAGTCAAAGCAACCTTGAACGATGCCCGAATCACTTCATAAAAAACAGAACAACCCTAAAACGTCTTTTGCCAATACAATTGAAGACAGCCCTACCACCAAGCGGAGGGATGGGTGAGCGGTTGATACCGGCGGTCTTGAAAACCGTTGTACCTGAAAGGGTACCGGGGGTTCGAATCCCTCTCCCTCCGCCATAGACCCTTCCTAAGACATCCAAAAACATCCAATGAGATCTTGTAACCAACAGTAAATGCTTGGGATATCGTCTTTTCGCGTCCAAAGGCGCATTATGGAAGTCAAGCGCTGCGGGGGTACTTTTTTGGGGGGGGTATTTTCTTATTGGCTGGGGGGTACTTTCCCGAGTAGGGCGTTTGGGGGAGTAGAAATGCCACTGACAGATACAGAAGTTCGCAAGGCCAAAGCTCAGGACGAAGCATACCGCTTGAGCGACGGTGGGAGCCTTTATCTCTGGATTACACCTGCTGGTGGCAAACTGTGGCGCTGGGTATACAAGCATGAGGGCAAGGAGAAGCTCATGTCCTTAGGCAAGTATCCAGAGGTGTCACTAATGCTGGCCAGGGAACGCCACGCTGATGCACGCAAACTGCTGGCCAATGGCGTTGACCCTATGGCCCAGCGGAAGGCCGCAAAGACCGCTGAAAGGGCGGCTATCGAGAACTCATTCCGGAGCATCGCCTCCCTCTGGATGGAGCACTGGCAAGATGGGAAGAGTCCATGCCATGTCGAGTATGTAAAGCGGCGCATGGAAGCAGACATCCTTCCCTGCTTGGGAGCGCGGCCCATTGCAGAGATCGAAGCGCGTGTCCTTGGCGGACAGGTTGAAATATTCAGCATCTGAATACTCAAGGCGCGCCTTGTACCCCGGCTGCCAAGCCAGCCATTGAAAGAACTGCTTCAACTGTGTCAGCGTGGCATGTAAGGTTGCCTTGCTCAACCTCTCTCCGGACCTCTGTCCTGTTTGCTCAGTTAGATGCCGCTTGAACGCTACCGCCTGCTCGGAGTGGAATGCCTTAAAGTTCCGATATCGGTTGTACTCTTCAAACCGGCTCAGGGCTTTTGCGGCTGCATCCACAGTCGGCTCGCTGTGCCGCTTGGCTTCCTTCAAATAGGTGAAGTATTTGCGCTTGATCCGCTCATTTCGGGGTTGTGTTTGCTCATTGTTTCTCATCCCTGTATCAAGTCACTGTTTACGGTGGGTGAATAACTCTCGTTTATTTCCAAACAACGGCAATCATAATCACCAGGTTGGCAGACAATTCCCCACAATGTTCCCATCACAACACGAGCTTGTCTCATAACCACTGGTACAGAATTTGCCGGGTACTTCATCCTATGAGTCCATTGCGAGCCTGTTTCACAGCGACTATTAACCCAAAAGTAACTGCCGAGTAGGCAACCATCCGCCCGGTACCATTGATGCTGCAATTAGGCCGGTACCAGCATACCCATTTGGGCGGTAGGCTTGATCTTGCCACATTCACCGTTTTCAAGAGATATCTACCTCAAGCAATGCGTGGATCGGTATCCTGCGGAGCCGCTACTAAGACTCCTTTCAGTGCCAGCTACTGTTTGATGTGGCCGTATCGGTCGATATGACCGCTCTGAAAGTAGCGGTGATGCACCATGCTTTGACCGAGCAAAAAAACGGCGACTGCCAAGGCGACCAGTAACAGGAACTGCCCCACTTGGAACCGGGGTGACTTTTCCTTTCTGGGGCCTGTCGGCTTCCAGTCAATTGTCATCTGAGCGACCTCTCCGCTAGGTTAAGCTCATGGTTGCCCACCCCTGCGGCATGAGCAGCCTCAGGGGTGGGCACGGAACGCCCGGCTGGTTGAGTCCAGAACGGTATCCTATTGGATTTTTGCGTCCCGCAGAAGTTTGGCCCGCCGTTCTTCGTATTCCTCGCTTGTGATCTCCCCGGCGGCATATCTCCTTTGCAGGAGTTGCAGAGGAGATTGCATTTGCCGATAGGTGATTCGTCTCACCGGCATTAAGAAGGAAAAGAAGATGATCCAAAGAAGGACCCAGAAAAACCACCAAAACCAATGCATTCCCCAAAAGTAGTAGTACATGGTTAGACTCCTAATGGCGCTGGTTATCGTTTTCCGGCTGGCCCCGATGATTTACGAAATATCTTCATGGGGCAGCGCGTGCTTTGTGTGAACTACTCCATTGGCACTCAACCGATCAAGCTTGGGCCTCGCGCGCTATCAATAGCCCGATAGTCCGAGCTACTCCATCAGCAACTCTCCACTCTGTATGTGATTCCTGCAAGAATATGGCAAACTTGACCGAAATCGAGTAATGCGATAATAGGACTGGCAGATATAGCGCGGCTGTTCATAATTGACCACCTTTTTAGTTTTGCTTCCGTAGCGTATGCGGCGCGTTCGCACCCTCATAACATTGACGATTATGATACTCCGAGACTTCATCTTATGAGTCATAAAGGAGCATATGAGTTATAAAGGAAATGTGAGGTGAGTACTTTCCCCGCGCGAATTGGGAGTAAAGATACAGGCAAGGTTGCATCGAAACGGGCTACTCATCCGAATCTTTGGCATTTGCTCATCATGTGCAAAACGGAACAGGTTGTGGTTTCCAATGTTGCGATACTGGCGTCGAGCGCCATGTTGCTTTTATGCCAAGCGGGTCAAGGCGAGTTCCAGTGTGGAGGTGACGATGGAGGCCGCAATTAATGAGTGCTAATAGCGTCGTCATCCCGGCATCAACAAGCCAACCGGCTAAGCCAGGTCAAGACATCGCCTCGAAGGGGCTCACGAGCGATGAGGCGCGCGCGCGCCTTGAAAAAGACGGGCCCAATGCAATGCCGGATGTATCCGCGCACCCGCTGCGCAATACATTGGCCAAGTTCTGGGCGCCGGTTCCATGGCTGCTCGAAGCCTCCATTGTGCTTGAGCTTGCACTGCATAAGTATTACGAGGCGTTGGTCATCGCGGGATTGCTGGTTTTCAATGCCGCACTTGCTTTTTTCCAGGAGAGCCGTGCCCAGGCAACCTTGGCGGCCCTGAAGTCGCGTCTCGCACTCAATGCTTCTGTGCAACGCGATGGCGTGTGGAAGACTGTACCGGCCGCGGAACTGGTATGTGGCGACCTGGTGAAGCTGTCGCTGGGCGGAGTGGTTGCAGCCGATGTGCACCTGACCGGTGGGTCGGTGCAGCTTGACCAGTCGATGCTCACGGGCGAATCCCTGCCCATTGAAGCAGGCGCTGGTGTGGACACCTACGCAGGAGCTCTGGTACGGCGCGGTGAAGCAACGGCAGTCGTCACAGCTACAGGCACCCGTACAAAATTCGGCCGCACGGCGGAACTTGTTCGCACTGCGCATGTCGTAAGCACGCAGCAGAAGGCTGTGCTCAAGATCGTGCGCAACCTGGCCATCTTCAACGGTTCCTTGATTCTCGCCATGGGCGCATACGCCTATTTCCGCGCGATGCCGTGGAGTGAGATGGTTCCTCTGTTGCTGACATCGGTCCTTGCAGCCATCCCGGTGGCATTGCCCGCAACATTCACCCTTGCCGCCGCGCTGGGAGCTCGTGCCTTGGCACAGCTGGGTGTGCTGCCGACACGTCTCTCTGCCGTGGACGAGGCAGCTTCGATCGATGTCTTGTGCTCGGATAAAACCGGAACTCTAACCCTCAATGCTCTTTCAGTAACCAGCGTTCGTCCATTGCCCGGTTTCGACGAAGCCCACGTTCTCGGGCTGGCGTCTCTGGCCAGTTCCGAAGGCGGTCAGGACTCTGTTGATGCAGCGATTCGTTCTGCAGCCTCGAAAAAGCCGGCGCAGGACCTGCCAAAGCTGGTGACGTTTGTGCCGTTCGACCCAGCCAAAAAGACATCGGAGGCGACCGCATCAGATGCAAAGGGGGCTGTAGAGCGCATCATCAAAGGTGCTTATACTGCGGTCGTCGCCCTCACGGCTTCGTCGCCCGACGCGGCTACGATCGTTGACGAACTCGAGAAGCAAGGCTTCAGGGTTCTGGCCGTAGCCGCGGGGCCTACGGCTTCACTAAAGCTTATCGGCATGATCGCCCTCAGCGACCCGCCGCGATCGGATTCCAGTTCTCTCATCTCGGAGTTGCATACACTCGGTGTGGCCACGGTCATGGTGACGGGAGATGCTCCGGCCACGGCGGCAATCGTCGCTCATGACGTAGGATTGACCGGGCCTGTTTGCCCGCCCGGAAAGCTCCCCGAGGGCATCAAGCCTGAGGATTTTGCGGTCTTCGCAGGCATTCTTCCTGAAGGCAAGTATGACATTGTCAATGCCTTCCAGAAAAGCGGGCATACGGTTGGGATGTGCGGAGATGGCGCCAATGATGCACCCGCGCTCCGCCAGGCGCAGTTCGGCATTGCCGTCTCGACCGCTACCGATGTGGCGAAATCGGCAGCAGGCGTTGTCCTCACTGAAGCTGGGCTGGGCGGCATTGTTGCAGCTGTAAAAGAGGGCAGGATCACGTTTCAGCGCATTCTCACCTACACGCTGAACTCGGTGATGAAAAAGATTGTGCAGGTGCTTCTGCTGGCAGTCGGCCTGATAATAACCGGACACGCCGTCCTGACTCCAATGCTGATGATCCTACTGATGATCACCGGCGACTTTCTTACCATGTCGCTGACCACGGACAGAGTGCAGCCATCCAAGATGCCGAATTCCTGGAATATCGGCCGAATTACAGCTGCTGGAGTCATCCTTGGGGCTTGCTTCCTGGCATTCTCTACCGCAATCCTCCTAGTCGGGAAATTTGAGTTGCATTTGGGAATTGAAGCTCTACAAACTTTGACCGTGGTTGGGATTGTATTTGGCAGCCAGGTCACGATCTACGTCATACGAGGACGCCAACATCTCTGGGGATTGCGCCCGAGCTTGATGCTTGTACTGTCTTCAGCGGCCGACGTTCTCATCATCCCGATGCTTGCGATTTACGGAATCGCAATGGCGCCGCTACCGCTCGCGGTTGTCGCCTGCGAGTTTGCGGGGGCTATTGCATTTGGACTGATCCTGGATGTAGTAAAGATTCCGGTGTTTGCTCGTCTGAGTATCTCGTAATGTGGTATTAGGATTATCCGGCATCCAATCGTTGCACTCGCTAATTGAGGCATGAAATGGTATTGATCGTATGACTGCGCTGGTCTTTACATTGTTGCTCTTCGCAGGATCGTTAGCCGCCGGGCTGTTGGGAGCACTGACTGGCCTGGGAGGCGGTGTCGTTCTCGTGCCGTTGCTAACCCTGGTCTTTCATGTGGATATTCGATATGCCATTGGCGCTTCGCTGGTCTCAGTGATCGCTACTTCATCCGGCGCCGCAGCCGCTTACGTGCGGGAAGGATATTCAAGCATCCGTATTGGAATGTTGCTTGAGGTTGCGACCACCATTGGCGCGGTTTTCGGAGCTTTCCTGGCCACTCGTATTCATGCGCAAGTGCTGGCTATCATCTTCGGATTAGTGCTGATCTATTCCGCTTACCTCTCCTGGCAGCAGGCCCGTCATCCCGTCCCTGACCTGAAGAAGGGGAGCCCATGGTCAAGCAAGTTGAAGTTATCAGGGCAATATCCTGGGCCGGACGGCAAGCCGCAGAAATACGAGGTAGAAAACATCCCGGGTGGAGCTACCATGATGTTCGGAGCGGGCACACTCTCCGGATTGCTCGGGATCGGTTCGGGCGCGATTAAAGTACTGGCAATGGATCGCGTAATGAAGGTGCCATTCAAGGTATCGACCACGACCAGCAATTTCATGATCGGTGTCACGGCGGCAGCCAGTGCGGGCATTTACCTGCATCGCGGCTTTATCGATCCGGGGCTCGCCTTCCCTGTCATGCTTGGCGTGCTGTGCGGTTCTTTGGTCGGCGCGCGCTATCTGGTAAAGGCAAATGTGTCCCTGCTACGCAACATCTTTACCTGGGTCATTCTTGCCCTCGGCGTCGAGATGATCGTGAACGGAGCGATGAACAAGCTATGAGCAAAACGCCAGCGGATGAAACGCAAGTAAAGAGGTTTGGTGACCCGCAGATGGAAGTCATGATGGGGCGACTGCTCCAGGCAGGGGTTTTGCTGGCATCTGCCGTGGTGCTGATAGGCGGTGTGCTCTACCTCCGCGCACAACATGGAGGCGTTCCTAATTATCGCTCCTTTTCAAGTGAGCCTGCGAAGCTACGGCACCTAAGAGACATGGGACACGGCATCGCCACAGGCGACCCCGCAACGATTATCCAACTCGGAATACTGCTGTTGATCGCGACTCCTGTTGCCCGAGTTGTGTTTGCGCTCGTAGCGTTTGCAATCGAGCACGACAGACTCTACGTTGCCGTGAGCCTGACAGTGTTGGCGGTCCTGCTTTTCAGCTTCTTTCACTCACAGTGAGCTGCATCTCATCGTGGCGTTACACCACTGATCAAACTGGCACTAAAGATCGGGCAGGCCTCCGGCTATCCGATAAAGTCATCCAGCAAGACGCTCAACCGCGGCGAGCAGCGTTTCCGGATCTACGCCTGGTACTACCCGGTCGTCATACAAAGCGTCTTCAATTTACCACTGCTCTGGTCTGACTATCAAGATTCTTGCCAACGGCCATCGTCTACGGACAAAATGCGACGCCTCCATGAGCTCCTTTTCCGAGAGCGTTTGATGAAGTACCGCGATCTCACAGCCGTCGTGCATGTCGATCTGGTAGAGGTCACGATACCCTTGTACTACCGCAAGAACAAATCCACGCTGCTTAAGAAACGTGTGGTGCGCCATGTTAGAAGACCCCGAAGCACCGACAAACAATACATGAGATCTTACCTTCATCTCTTCACCTCGATTTGTTGAGCTGATGGGCGGGTGAAGAAATTCAAACGTTTACCCGCCCACAGGCTCAGCTGCCTTCTCTCTTAATGTCAGCGCTCTGCGACAAGAACAAACACCGGAGCACGACCGGTGATTTCGCGAGCAGTCCGGACCATCGCTTTGCATAGATTCAAGGGACCATATAGCAATACACAACTGCCGGGAGGAGACCATCGGAGCACATAGTACATCTCGTCCGGATCGACGTGTAGGAGATTGACTCCAGGGAATGGACGCGGCCTTTCGTTGCTCGCCGGTAATAGGTCAATGAATATTACATCCTGGAACTTGTAAATTATGGCTTCAAGTTCTTGAGGCGTCATCCACCTGATTGTGCGCTTACTATGCGGAAACAATCGCTGCAGCTTATCAGGTGAAGGGCTCGAAAGTGCACGAGAGACGACATAAGCTGTAGGCTTTTGATAAGTAACAACCCACGCGAAGTACAAAAGCAATGCCAGGGGCATCGCAATCAATATCCAATTCAAATGCATAATCCGCACTCCTTAGGCACAGGACTTGTCGATGTTGTCAAGTAGCGGCAAGCCTAAAGAGAGAAGTGCTAATCTGCTGGAAGACTATACCGCTAGACAATGATTTGAAATGCAATCTTGTGAAGGAGGTGAGCGAGGTTTGAAGGAGGAAGTGCGGACTCTGGTGATAACTACTGCTTCAGGTACTGCTTGGAACTCTTTGTGCGAGGCCGGCGTGGATTTGTCTTGATAAAATGGAAACAGTTCCGGTGTCGTTTTCGAATATGAGTGGGGTTTTACTCGATTCCTTGCGGCGGCAGACGCTCCTTCTGTACCTAGCCACATTTTTGCAACGCTGATTTGCGAAGAGTGATTCTGGTGTGGCTGATATAGCGAAAGTTTGTATGCAAAGCCCCATAATGCAACCGCGAATGCTAGCCCGATGATGCAAAGATTCAAGGGACGCAGGATAGAACGCAACCAATACGCAATGAATGTGCCAACATCTGTATGGGTATTTACCATAGTTGACCTCACTGGACGAGACTCTATCTGCCCGTAAGCAGCAGGAGTAAGGCACCTCGCGAAGTTGGCAATTTGCCCTATATGCATTGATGCTTCCTAGTTTCGTTCATTAGAACAACACAGCCACTGCATTGCTAACTGTTCAGAATAGAACTAAATATTAAGCTTAACCTGCAAATCATTTGATTACAGCTAAGATGAGGCGGCAGGTTGCCATGCTGCCCCCTCTAATCTTTGATAAGCTTTTGACGGCTTAACATCTATCTATTTCTTACCTTCTAATCGTCAGGACTGGACATTCTGCATCTACGATGATTCGAAATGCCCCTGATGTTCTCATTTCCATGCTGAGATGGGATGTTTTTCGGATGCCGAGCACTAACAGGTCAATAGATCGCTCGCGAATGTGTTCAAGAATTCGATCGTGTGCGCTGCCGACCGCCACAAACGTGTTCGGATCGCAGAACTCTTTGGCCTGTTGAGGCACAAGGCCATCAAGGGCGCTGAAGAACCGGCTTCTGAGATCGGATAAGCGATCCGGATGCAACATGGCGTCTTCATGAATTACATTGACCACATCAATTTGGACTCCAAAAGCTTCTGCCAGGATCACGGCATAGGTTACTGCGCTGGCCGCGGCTGGTGTAAAGTCGGTGGCAAAGAGAATCCTCTTTAATGGAAAAGTCTTTGAAGAAACGGGTTTGACCTGTGGGCCAACGGTAAGTGCCGGCCAACTGCTAGACCGCAGGATCTTCTCCGCGACAGAACCAATAATCCCACGTTCAAGTCTGCCTCCCCCATGTGTCCCCAACACGATCATGGAAGGCTTATTTCTATCAGCAAGTTCTATAATAGCGTCTTTCGGATCACCTTCCAGAAGAGTGGGAACGGTCTCCTCCGAATACATTCCAAGGAGAAGTGCCTCTCTCGACAGGAGACGCTTCAACTCATCTCTCTGCTGGCTCACTTTTCGGTCGCCAGTCTCAACTTCCAAGGCAGCTTGTGAAAGCGTGAAAGCATGAGCAATAAGAAGCTTCGCTGAAAAATAGGCGGCCATTCGCGCCGCGTATAGTCCAGCGTTCTGGGAACAAAGAGAGAAATCGGTCGCGAATATAACCGCCTTTAGGTTTAGAACAGATTTCTTAGCTATTACAGACATCATGACTATCTCCTTGCCCCTCATGTTTTCCTGTATGCAGATATCCGATAGAAATTGCATCTCCCGACTCATCGTCCATTTGACCGCTCGTTGATGCTGTGCTGACTGCGCGCACCATACTCACGAAGAATCTCCAATAATTGACCGGCCGGCCCTTTTGGATCCGGCCCATTCGGAAGCGCAATGCTCAGTTCGCGTCTGATCGGGCCATTTTCAAGTTGGATTACTTTGATGCATCCCAGTTTTAGCGGCTTTTCAATGGCCATAAAAGGAGCAAAGCCAATTCCAAGTCCGGCCTCTACCGCAGAGATGATTCCTTCAGTGGAGTTTACGTCGATGCATGTGCGAAGTTGCTGCCGTAGCACACCGTTCCGCTCCAGATATTCTTCGACAAAATGACGCATCCCAGATCCTACTTCGCGAAGCAATATTGGCTCCTGGACCAGTTCAGCAGCTCTAACCACTGACTTCTTTGTCCAACGATGATCCGGCCTGACAATGAGAACCAGTTCATCTTCTCCAATCACTTCAATCTTCAGATCGGGGCGACGTGCTGGGGCCTCAATCAAGGCAATACTGGTCTGGTGGTCAATCAGACCTTGTAACACTTCACTCGTGCTGCCGCCCATAACATGAATTCGAAGCTTGGGCCATTCACGCAATAAAGGAGGAAGCAAGTTTGGCAGGAGATGGACAGCTATGGTGTGGGATGCGCCGATACTAAGCTCTACTCCCTCCAATCCACCGAAAGGAGTAAGCGCGGCTATTGCGTCGTTGGTAATCGTTTCGATTCGTCTTACGTATGGCAAGAGCGTCGCTCCGGCTAGAGTAAGGTTGGTTTCACGGCCAATTCGATCGAAGAGGGCGATTCCGAGGCTCTCTTCCAAAGACCTGACCTGGGCGGTTATAGCAGGCTGGGTAAGATGAAGCTCGTCCGCTGCTTTGCGGTAATTCAGAGTATCCGCGACCACGCGGAACACCTTCAATTTGAAGTTTTCAATCATGGAGTTGCTCCAATCTGGTAGCTGAGACCTGCAAGCGAGAGCTTGTATTGATATTGGGCGTCAGTGTTGCTGATTGCAGCATCGGTCTGCTGGAGCTGCGCCTGGCTCAGTTCCACAATTGAACTGAGTCCCAGCCGATAGCGTGTTTGTGCCAGTAAAAGCGCCAGGTTTGCCTCTTTGAGCAGTTCCTCAGTCACAGAGATACGTTGATACGCGGTATTTGTCGCCAGCCACGCAGTACGAACATCCCTTGCAATTCGGTCACGCAGGTCACGGGTCTGTTGCGAATCTGCCTGAGCACGGATTGAAGCCTCCTTTGCCTGTGCCGAGAAAAGAAAGCCATTGAAGATTGGAATACTCATGTTGGCGCCAATGCCGCCCCACCAATTCGATATGTAATACTCTGCGGGCCTAATGGGTACGCTGCCGGCAGTTCCCGCGGCACTTATGGTCGGCAACATCTGATCACGCTGTGCATGGCTGAACTTGACCGCTGCTTGTTGGTTATAGTTGAGCGCCTGCAAGTCCGGTCGTTGCTGGAACGCAAGTTGCAATAGCTGATCGGCATCTGGCGGAGGCGCTTGCAAAGCCTGATGGTCATCGACCAGGTTATAAACAATCTGATGGTCGAGACCAAGCACAGCGTCCAATGCCGCCATAGTCGAGTCGACGTTGTTTTGGGCATCGAGCAATAATAGCTTTGCTTGCGATAAGTTGACGTCGGCGAAGCTCAAGTCGAGCGTTGATTTGAGCTTGTTTTTCGTCATTTCACTGACTTGTGTTTCGGTTGTTTGGCGGGTACTGACGTTTTGTTCCGCGACTTTGAGCAGCGCCTGGGCCTGAAGAGCGCTAAAAAACGCTTGGTCGACTACCAAGACAATATCTTCAGCGGTTGCGAGAACATTTGCATTCTGCGCCTTTTCCTGAAGCTTTGACGATGCTATGAGGTTGCCGGTTCTTCCAAAGTCGGTAATCAACTGGGTAAATCCACCACCGGCTCCCGCATGCTCAAATAGACGCGAGGCTGTGAGAGAGCCCGCTGAGATGCGGCTGCCATTTGCCGCGTCCTCGGCAGCAATGTTGCCAACGACAGTCGGCAGTTCGGCTGCTCTTGTTTCACGAACAACCTGATGCTGGGCCTGCGCAAGAAGGTGGGCAACACTGACTCTTGGGTTGTTCTTGATGGCCAACCTCTCAGCATCTGCCTGCGTCAGACGCGGTCGTGGATTGGAATCGGAACTGCTTGCCGGAGAAGCTTCGACCTGGCCTATTCCATTTTGCAGCGGCGTCGCGCTTTGCTGCGCAAGAACTACGAGCGAAATTTGCGGAGCATCGGGCAACGGCGATTTAGACGCTGAGGTCTGTCCGTATAGAGAGCTGGAGCAAACGAATGCAAGTGAAAGCAGGAGTTCGAAATTCAGGTAACGGATAACTGATTGTTTAGCCATTCTCTATACCTCCTCCGCAGGTGCGGGCTGCTTTTCGCTTCTGCCGTGAATCATGATGTATACCGCCGGCACTAGAAATACGGTTGCTACTACCGAAACCGCGAGACCGCCGATGACTGCACGCGCTAGCGGCGCATATTGCTCGCTGCCTGCTTCAATTCCCAACGCCATCGGAATCATGCCCAGAAGGGTTGCCAGCGAGGTCATCAAAATTGGGCGCAGCCGAATTTTGCATGACTGCACAACGGCTTCCAATACCGGTAGTCCCTGCCTATGCAGGACGCCGGCAAATTCGACGATCAGAATACTGTTCGAGACCACGATGCCGGTCATCATGATCACACCCATCAAGGACATGATGTTCAGAGTGCTGCCAGTCACGAACAAAGTAATTACAACCCCTGCCAGACCGGGCGGAATCGCCATGAGGATGATGAATGGATCGATGAAGGAAGTGAACTGGGTCATCAGAATCAGGTAGACCATCAGCACCGACATGATGAGCCCAAGGCCAAACTCCAGAAATGATTGGTTCATGCTCACCACTGCACCGCGCACCTTCAGTACGGTATTTTTGTCTGTCTTTGTGTTCGCCACCAGCTTGTTGATCGCTCCTCCAACCTTCTGGAGAGCCTCGGCTTTGGTAGAGACATAGATGTCGATCACGCGGCGAATCTGATAGTGATCCACCTCCGTGGGAGTATTGATCAACTGAATGTCCGCAACGGAACTCAGCGGCGTGTATCCGGCAGAGTGGTCTCCCTTCCAGGACTCAAGGGATTGTGTTCCGGCCCCGCGTGCCTCCTGCATGGGAGTGTACCCGGCCGGCTGAATGCCGCGCAGAGGAATGTTTTCAAAATCCTGCATCGACATGTTATTGATGAAGCGGTTCGCGTATTGAACCGTGACCATGTAATTGTTGCCGCTCTTGGGGTCGATCCAGTAACTGGGAGCGATCATGCCATCTGAGGTCATGGCGGTAATCACGTTGTCCACCACCTCCTTGGCTGAGAGGCCGATGAGGCTGGCCTTTTCGCGATCGATATTCAATGCGATACCTGGGTAGTCAAGATCCTGCGGAATGTAAACACCGCTCACATTGGGTATTGTCTTGATCTTTTGCGCCATACTTTTGGCCAGTTCGTAAGATCCGTTCATATCATTGGCGCCGATCTGTATATCGATCGGAGCTGGGAGACCTTGATTGATTACGGAATCCACCAGTCCTCCCGCCTGATAATAAGCGGTGAGCTCAGGCATTTCGCGCGAGAGCTTATTCCGAACACGCTGCATATACTCGTAACTGCCGATGCTATGATCCTCTTTCAGGCTGGTCTGCACAAACGCCGTATCCATTGAGGCGTTGGTAGTGTAGATGGCGGAGAGGTCAGGATAGACGCCGATATTGGAAACGATCATGTCAAGATCGGACGGTTTGACGACGCTGCGAATTATATTCTCGACCTTAGCGATGTAGTCGTTGCTTACCTCCAAACGCGTGCCGCTTGGCATGCGAACATCGATGACGAACTGGCCGGGGTCGGTGCGCGGGAAATAGGCGCGTCCCAGAAAAGGGAAGAAAATCAGAAGTGTCAGCGCCACTCCACCCAGAATCGCGGCGGCTGTAAAAGCCGGCCGCTGCATGGCGCGCATGGCAACGCTTTCATACCACGCGAGCATGCGCTGGAAATGCTGGTTGAACTTACGCTCGAAGCGTGCAAAGAAGTTCGGTTTCAGATCAGCGGTTTCTGCCTCGTCCCGCAAACGGATAAAGTTGGCGCAGTAGAGCGGCACTACCGTCATGGCGAAGAAGTAGGAAGCGAAGATCGAAAGCACGACGCCGAGCGCCAGTGGAGTGAAGATATATTTACTGACGCCGGAGAGAAAGCTTACCGGAAAAAAGACGATGGAAGTTGTCGAAGTGGCAGCCAGCACGGCAAGCGATACTTCCATGCCTCCTTTTTCCGCCGCTTCTCTTGGCGGATGCCCCATTTCCATGTAGCGAAAGATATTTTCCAGCACTACCACTGAATCGTCGATCAGTCGCGAGAACGCAAGCGCCAGGCCGCCCAGAATCATGGTGTTGATGGAACCGCCCATGGCATTGGTAAGCAGCAGGCAAACCAGCGCCGAAAGCGGAATCGATAGAAGGACCGCGAACGTTGCGCGTGGGCTGCCCAGAAACACCAGGATCATGATCCCGGTGAGCACCAGGCCGATGCTCGCTTCCTTAACCAGATTTTTGATGGCCAGCTTTACAAAGACTGCCTGGTCGAAAACCACCGCTGTCTTCAGCGAAGCTGGAATGTCGACCAGATGCTTGATGGCGGCCTTCATGCCATTGACTATGGTGATGGTGTTGCTGTCGCCGCCCTGCTTGAAAACCGGCACGTAGACGGATCGCTGCCCGTCGATGCGGACGATGTTGTACTGCAGCGCTCCAGAGTCCTCCGCCTTACCGATGTCAGCCACCAATACCGATGCGTTACCCACTGACTTGAGCGGCATCGCATTCATCGAGTTCGCGTCAGGAAACTGGCTGTTGGCGTAAATGTTGAAGTCCTTTGAACCGATGCGCACGTCGCCGGCCGGCAATATCAGGTTGGAACCGTTGACCGACTGCACCACGTCGTTCAGGCTGAGGTTGCGCGCCTCCATCTTCTGGGGGTCCACATAGACCTGAATCTGGCGGTAGGTGCCACCATAGGGCTGCGGAACCGATGCGCCCTGGACATTCGAAATCTGATTGCGCACCTGAAACTGAGCCAGATCTTTCAGATTAGTTTCGTTCAGTCCCTGTCCCTTCAAAGTCACCAGGCATACCGGCTGCGTTGAAGCGTCCATGCCCAGCACCACCGGAGGCAATGTGCCCGGCGGCAGGCGGCGCAGGTCGGCCATGGCCAGGTTGGCAATATTGCTCAGCGCGGCATTGGGATCGGTGCCCGGCTTGAAGTAAATCTTGATCAGGCTCACGCCCGTCAGAGAACGCGATTCGCTGTGGTCGATATTTGCGCCCAGCGTAAAGAAGCGCTCAAAGGTATTCGTAATATCAGCTTCGATCTGCTCCGGCGGCATGCCGTTATAGAACGTCGCCACTACCACTACAGGCATGTCGATCTTGGGGAACAAGTCAACCGGCATGCGGACCACGGTTACCACTCCCACCAAGGCCACCATGAGGCACAGCATGAGAATAAAAAACGGATATGAAAGAGCAAACTTGGGCATTACTTTGCACCTTCCTTGTTCTCTTCTTCCGCTTTCATGTCAATTACGCCTCCCGCATCACGCATCACATCAGAGGAAGGCTCTTGAGCAAGGATCGGAGACACTTGATCCCCGTCGCTGTACTTCTCCTGGGCACCCAGAATCACCCGGTCGCCAGGCTCAAGTCCGCTTTTGATCTCGGCGAGCTTCGATCCGGTTAATCCCACCACAACTTTGCGGATATGAATACGATTGCCAGAGTCCAGCGAATAGACCGTCTCCTGATTCCCTTTGAGCACTAACGCCTCAATCGGAATGGTCGTCACATTTTCCGTGTGCTCGAGCTGCATTTGAGTATTGGCATACATGCCTGGAGAGATAGAAAGATCCTGATTCTCCACATCGATCTCGGTCTCCATAGTCCGCGTTTCAAAATTCACATCCCGGGTAAAGCGTGCGATCTTGCCGGTGAAAGACCGGCCAATGGCGTCCACGCGAATCTGCATCGGGTCGCCGATATGCACATACTGCACATCGTTTTCCGGAATCGGCATGCGCAAGCGCAACAGGCCGCTCTCGGATAGCCTGACGATGGGAATATCCTGATCATTGGAGTTGGAGCCGCTCTGGATCAGTGCGCCGGTATCGGCATATCGCCAGACAATCACGCCGTCCAGCGGTGCCACCACGTTGGTGTAATTCTTGATCGCCTGCACACGGTTGTTGTCTGTGTGGGCCACCTCAACATGCTGCTGCGCCGCAGCTGCCGCGGCTGAGGCTGCGTCTACTTGTGCCTCCGAAGAGAGATCCTTGCTCTGCGCATCGTCCAGTTCCTGTTGCGCAATCAGGCCCGGCTGCGCCTTTGATGCTTCAAGCAGCCGGGTGTAGTCAGAGTGCAGCGATGCATGGTCGGCCTCTGCGCGCTTGATCTCGTGCTGTGTGCGGAGCAAGTCGTCTTTGGCACGTTGCATCTCAAATACGGTGCCTTGCAACTGTGCATTTAACTCTGGAACTTCGAGTACCGCCAGAGTTTCTCCCTTGCGCACTTTATCGCCTATATCCACGTTGATCTTGACCATGAAGCCGGTTACCTTGGGGTGAACATCCACTACCTGATAGGGCTGAAACTGACCGGCAAGGCTCAATGTGTGCGCAATGTTTCCTCGTTGTGCCGTAGCCACTTGCGCCGATGGAATATCCGCAGCGTTTGCGCCGGAGTGGTGATTCTTGGAATTACACGCAAGAATGCCTGCCAGAGCAGGAAACAGCACGCCTGCTGCAACGATAAAGGAGGATCGCTTTCGCATATCTCGAATGCACCTCTGAATGGATTTTTAATTGCTGGGTTTAAGACGGCATGGCAGCTTCTCCGCTGGAGAGCGTGCAATGCTGCATCTGACAATCAATCTCGTCAGATGCTTCAGTTTTTTGAATATGAGAAAAGCTAGACGAGCGCGGGAGGGGGTCGAACGAAGACGGTGCTCAAGATAGCGCGACTTAGCAGCCGCGACCGATTTGCACGCTGCACAACTGGGACGTATGTTGTTGGGCTGAAGATGCAGAGTGTCGGCAACAGGATAAAAAATATGGAGGTAGGCGCCGTATATAGAACGCTGCTGGAGGTTTTTGTACGAACTACCAGTGGATTTTCAGTTCCTCTGGATTGCTCATCCTTTGACAAAATCTTGGCTTTTGGAATCTGATGAGAAGCAGCCTGAGGTGGATCATAAAGGGAAAGTTTGTACTGTAAGCCCCACACAAAAATCGAGAATGCCAGTCCCAGGACCGCAAGAGTCACCAAGCGACTGGACCGCCGATTTGTGATCCAATCATTCACAATCACTCGAACCTAAATTGAAGTCTACTAGAAGAACCAGCCGCAACTCCAACCGCCAACGGCTTCGGGAAGGTGTACTCGTATTCTTTGATAACACAATGTGCATGAAGGTTGCTTATTTCTTTTAATCTTTCATAAGTAATACTGTCAGAGCAAGATAAGCCGCACTGTCCTGCACCATACTACCGATCTGATTTTAAATCAGACAGTTAAGTACGCTCCACCTGGCCAGATTTACCCCAGGATGTCTGGGTTGTGACCTTATTTGCGCCCGTCTCTTACTCAGCCGAAGATTCGGCGCTAAACTGGTTGCAGAGAACCCACTATGAGATTTGCACTGATACCACGATCGGGCACGATTGCAGTACTGGCAATGCTATTGACCGTACACACACACTGCCCGGCACAATTCTCCGGCAGTGCGATTTCGCCGCAGAGTGCATTTTCAATTCCACAGGCGCAACTGCTTCAGCCGGACGAACTGAACCGTTTGCTGCAGACCAAGGGCGCAGCGAAGCCCTTGATCCTGCAAGTCGGCTCGCATGTTTTGTTTGCCGAAGCACACATCCAGGGATCGGAGTACGCCGGATCTGGTTCGCAAGCGGCTGGCCTCAACCAGTTGCAAAGCAGGGTTGCCTCACTCTCCCACAAGACCTTTATCGTGTTGTACTGCGGTTGCTGTCCTTGGAATCGCTGTCCCAACCTCGGACCTGCGTACTGGCAGTTGAACAACCTTGGGTTTACTCATGTGAAGGTTCTTTATCTCCCCTATAACTTTGGAGCCGACTGGGTGAATAAGGGGTACCCGGTTGAGCAGGGCCGATAGCAGGGCTATGCCCGGCGAATCCAAAACAAGGCGGCGTACTGCAGAAATTGCGTCCTCCGCGCTCGGCCGGCTTCTGTTGGCGGGCTCGTTTCTGGGCGTGTGCATCGGAATTTTCGGTGCGCATACAGCCTTCGCGGCAGAGTCAATGCTTCACAGGCAAGCTCCTGCATTCATCCGCATAGACATAAACCACAAAAAGGTAAATCTCAATTCCTTTCGGGGCAAAGTTGTGCTGCTCAACTTCTGGGCCACGTGGTGCGCTCCTTGCCAGCTTGAGATGCCGCGCTTTGTTTCATGGCAAAGCCAATTCGGTTCACGAGGGTTGCAGGTCATTGGCATCTCCATGGATGATGACCCAGCGTTAGTGCGCAGCCTATGCGCAAAGCTGAGAGTCAATTACCCAGTCGTGATGGGAGATGAAAAGATCGGAGAACTTTACGGGGGAGTTCTCGGGCTTCCCGTAACTTATCTAATTGATACCCACGGGGAAATCCGCGCTGTGTATAGAGGCGAAACGGATCTGAACACGATCGAAATGCAGATGAAGATGCTCTTGCCTCACCCTTGAGCTGCCGGGCCCATCCATGTGAAGCTCTGAAATCGCGTACCTCCAGAACCATCATCAATCATCCTCTCTTCGACTCCCCATGCAGGTGCGGAAGACCACACCCGCTCTATGCCTGCCGAAAAATGAGCTGTTTGGGGGGGGCATCGACCACTTTTTGCCGCATTCTGTAACGAATGGCGGACTTGGGGGCTTTATTCAATTGAATGCACCCAAGGACGCATCACCCCATGAATATCAGCCATTTTCGAGCCTTATGCATGGCTCTCCTGTTTTGTGCCGGCGGCGTGGCATCCGTTGCAGAAGATCCGCTGACACTGAGGCAGGCCATTGAACAGGCGCTTGGGCACAGTCCGGATGCGGCGGTGGCCCGTGCTGACGGCCAGGAAGCCGGGACGGCATCAATTCTGGCGCGCACTCAGCTTCTGCCGAAACTCAACTTCACTGAAGATATCTCCCGCGGAGACGATCCGGTCTATGCCTTCGGAACAAGGCTTCGGCAGCGGCAGTTCACCCAAGCTGACTTTGCATTGAACGCACTGAACAGTCCTCAGCCAATCGGCAACTTCGCCACGCGATTCTCCGGCACATGGACGGCATTCGACTCGCTCAAAACGCAGAAGGAGATTCGACGCGTCGATCTCTTGAAAGCAAGCGCCACTTCATCCGCCAAGGCGGTGGACCAGCAGATCGTTCTCCGCGTTGTGGTGGCGTATCAGCAGGTGCTCTACGCACAGCGGGAGATTGACGTCGTGCGGCATGAGCAGGAGACCGCGGCGGCGCTGTTGGCTTCAGTGGAGGATCATGTGAAGGCCGGCCTTGCGGTGGAGTCGGACCGCATGTCGGCCCTCGTGAATGTGGCCGCGCGCAAAGAGGAATTGATTGCGGCACAGGGAGACCTGGAGCTGGCATGGGCTCAGTTGCGGGAGGCAATGGGGGCTCCGGAACTTCAGGAATCCGTACTGAAGCCGATTGAGCCGCATGCATTCCCGACGCTTCCGCTGGAGCAGGAGATTGCAACGGCTGTAAAGACACGGCCTGATCTGAGGTCGATGGGAGAAGCGCAGTCGGCTCAGGCGTCAGCACAGGGCGCTGCAAAATCTGACTTCGGCCCTCGCGTGAGTGCTTACGGAAATTGGGAAGACGACCGGACGTCGTTTGCCGGCTCGGGAGGCAACAATTGGGTGGCCGGCGTTCAGATCAGCGTAGATATTCTGCCTGCGGGCAAACACGCTCAATTGGTGCGCGAAAACGCCGCCAAGCAGCGCATCGACGCTCAACTGGCTGCCTCAGAGCAGCATGTGCAACTTGAAGTAAGCCGAGCGCATATTCACCGGCAGACTGCGGAACTCACGTTGGAAACAGCACGGGCCGCAATGGACGAATCGGCTGAGAGTCTTCGCATTCTGAAGAATCGTTATAACGCGGGGCTTGCCACCATCAACGATCTGCTGCGGGGCGAGGACGCCGAGCGGCAGAGCCAGTCCAGTTACTGGCATGCGGTCTACAGCAATGCTCTGGCCTATGCCGAACTGCTTTACGCGACTGGGACACTGACTCCCGATGCGGCGGAGGATTTGCAATGAAGATCATGATGCGGGCAAGTTTGCTTGCAGTTATCGCGGCGATAATGGCCGGCTGCCATGGGGGCGAATCCACCTCACCGGCAGCGGTACAAACCATGCAGGCGCGAGTGGTCGAGAGCCGGCAGCAGCAGATTCCTCTGAACGTGCGTTCCACGGGGACCGTTCATGCGCGGGAGAGCGCCGTTATCTCCGCGCAGGTAATGGGCCGCATTCGGCAGATTCTGGTGCGAGATGGAGATAGCGTCCGCGCAGGACAAACGCTGGTGGTGCTGGACGATGCGGCACTGCGCGCATCGGCGGATCAGGCTCAGGCAGCAGTGAAGGCCGCACAAAACGAACAGGCCGCCGCGCAATCCGATGCCGGGCTGGCGGCCAGCACCTTGGCGCGCTATCAGCAACTGCAGGCCGAGAAAAGCGTGAGCCCACAGGAGATGGATGAGGTTTCGCGGCAGTCTGAGGCCGCGACCTCAAGACTTGATGCAGCGCGTGCGCAAACCGAAGCAGCGCATTCCCAGGCGAGCGGTGCTCGCACAACGCTGGGCTATACGCGCCTGGTTGCGCCCTTTTCCGGCGTAGTGACGGCGCGCATGGCCGATCCGGGCACCATGGCTGCGCCAGGCGTGACTCTGCTCCAGATTGATCAGGCTGGGGCTTTGCAACTGCAAACCACGGTGGATGAGTCGGCGATTGGAGCGATTCACAAGGGGATGAAGGTGAAGGTTGTTCTCGATGGCGCTTCATCTGCGGAGATAGCGGGCACTGTGGCAGAGATCGTCCCGGCCGCTGACCCCGCCAGCCATAGCTTTCTAGTCAAAATCGAATTGCCTTCATCGAACCAGTTGCGCGCCGGTATCTATGGGACGGCGGAGTTTGCCAACGGAACGCACCAGGCGATTCTAATTCCGCGCTCCGCGGTCGTGCTTCGTGGCTCGCTGGTGTGTGTATATGTTCTCGACGGCCAGGGAATTGCGCAACTGCGTTACATCACCCTTGGCGAACAGCAAGGCAATCTTGTGGAAGTTTTGTCGGGAATTTCCCCGGGCGAAAAACTTGTTGACGCACCTTCTGACCGCGACCTGGCTGGCAAGCGCATTGAGGTCCAGCCATGAAGCAGAAACTTGGAATCGCCGGGAGGCTGGCGCATGAATTTATCAACTCCAAGCTGACGCCGCTCTTTATTGCTGCGTCGCTGGCCATCGGAATCTTCGCGGTCGCCGTCATTCCGCGCGAGGAAGATCCGCAGATTCTCGTTCCCATGCTGGACATTGTTACCGCCATGCCCGGCGCGTCCCCGGCCGAGGTCGAGCAACGCGTCACGCTACCCATCGAGACGCTTGTACATCAAATCTCCGGCGTAGAGTATGTGTACTCCACGTCGTCTCCCGGTCAAAGCCTGGTCATTGTGCGCTTTCTTGTCGGCACGCCGCAGGAAGATGCGCTGATCAAGGTTTACAGCAAGCTCTACTCGAACTTCGATCGCATGCCGCCGGGTGTTTCGCAGCCGCTTATCAAGGCCCGCACCATCGACGATGTGCCCATCCTGGCCCTGACGCTGTGGGGCGAGCATTACAACGGATATCAGCTTCGGGCCATTGCGGACGAGATGCAAAACAAGATCGAGCAGACCGCCGATGTGTCGGAAACGGCGGTCATCGGCGGCCTTCCGCGCGCCATGCGTGTTGTGCTCAGTACGGAGAAGTTGAACGCCTACGGCTTGTCACCCATGGCTATCGTGGGCCATCTGCAAGCCGCGAATGCAAGCGAGCAGGCGGGGAACTTTGCCGAAGGCAACCTGGAAATCCAGGTGGATGCGGGCAACCTGTTTACCAGCAGCGAGGACTTGGAAGCTGTCGTGACAGGCGTTGTGCGCGGGCATCCGGTATATCTGCGCGACGTAGCCGACAAGATTGTGGACGGCCCCGCGGAACCGGCAAACTATGTGGTCTTCGGCACGACAAGCTCCTCCTCGTCGGGCGCACATCAGTATCCGGCGGTGACCATCACCGTGGCCAAGCGCAAGGGCACCAACGCCACCGATATTGCCAACGCTGTGCTGAAGCGCGTGCATCAGGTGCAGGGCGTGACCATTCCCGGCGACGTGACGGTAACCACCACGCGAAATTACGGAGTGACGGCCAAAGATAAGTCAGACGAGTTGCTCGAACACCTGCTGCTGGCCACGCTGTCAGTAACCTTTCTGGTTGCGCTCTTCCTTGGATGGCGCGAGTCGGGTGTCGTGCTGCTGGCCATTCCGGTTACGCTGGCGCTCACCATGTCGGTCTTTTATTTACTCGGCTACACCATTAACCGCGTCACGCTCTTCGCCTTGATCTTCAGCATCGGCATTCTTGTCGATGACGCCATCGTGGTGGTTGAGAACATCGTGCGCCATTTCCGGCTGCCGGAAAATCAGAACCGCTCCTGTGTTGACGTTGCGGTCGAGGCGGTCGCCGAAGTGGGCAATCCCACCATTCTGGCCACCTTTGCCGTCCTAGCCGCGGTGCTGCCCATGGCGTTTGTTCGCGGGCTGATGGGCCCATACATGCGGCCCATCCCGGTTGGCGCCTCGGCGGCCATGCTCTTTTCGCTGATGGTGGCCTTCGTGGTCTCTCCGTGGGCTGCCATCCGGCTGCTCGGCAAGCATCTTGGCGAAGCGCGCATTCTGGAGCCGGAGCACGAAAACTGGAGAACCAGACTTTATCGCCGGGTGATGACCCCCTTGATCGCCTCCGCACGGAACCGGATGCTGTTCTTCATCGGAGTGGCCGTGCTTCTGCTGATCTCAGTTGCGTTGGTTCCCCTGGGATTGGTACGCGTAAAAATGCTGCCGTTCGACAACAAGAGCGAATTACAGGTGGTTATTAACATGCCGGACGGCACGCCGCTGGAGCAGACCACGCGGGTGGCTCAGGCTCTCGGCGATGAGCTTGCGCGGCAGCCGGATGTGCTCAACTACCAGACTTATTCGGGAACCTCCGGCCCCTATAACTTCAACGGACTTGTGCGCCACTACTATATGCGCCGCCAGCCCAATCAGGCGGACATCCAGGTGAACCTGCTGCCCGCAAAACAGCGCAGCGTGCAGAGCCATGAGGTGGCCAAGCGTCTTCGTCCATTGCTGGATGCCATAGGCAACGAGTACGGCGCGCGCATCCAGGTCAGCGAGGTTCCGCCGGGGCCGCCGGTGATTCAAACGCTGGTAGCGGAGGTTTACGGCCCCGAGCTGGACGGCCAAACGCGTGTTGCTCAACAAATCAAGTCAATCTTTCAGCACACTCCGGGCGTAGTGGACACAGACTGGTATGTCGAAGACCCAGAGCCCAGGCTGGTGATGCACGTGGATGAGGTCAAGGCCGCCGAGCACGGCATCGCGGTCTCCGATGTAACTCATGCCCTGGCGCTTGCTCTCACGGGGACGCAGGTTGGCCTCATCCACGATCAAACTGGGCGCGAGCCAGTCCCGGTGATCGTCGAACTTGACCGCGCGGACCGCTCCTCGGAACAAGGCCTGGGGAATATCCACCTGCCCGGAGCGGACGGCTCCATGGTCTCGTTGCGGGAGCTCGTGATCGTCGAACACAAAACCATCGAGCAGAACATTTATCACAAGAACCTGAAACGCGTGGTCTATGTCACGGGCGATGTAGCCGGAGCGGAGGAGAGCCCGGTTTACGCCATTTTGAAAATGAACAAAGCCCTAGATCACCTCACCCTGCCGGCGGGTTATACCGTTGCCCGCTACAACGCCGAGCAGCCGGAATCAACCGACCACTACTCGATGAAATGGGACGGCGAGTGGCAGATTACCATCGAGGTCTTCCGCGATCTGGGGATTGCGTTCGCCGCAGTTCTCATTCTCATCTACGTTCTGGTGGTGGGCTGGTTCCGCTCCTTCATCGTACCGCTGATCATCATGGCGCCCATCCCGCTTACGCTGGTGGGCATCTTGCCGGCTCATGCGATGCTGGGTGCATTCTTCACGGCGACTTCGATGATCGGCTTTATCGCCGGGGCCGGCATTATCGTGCGCAACTCGATTATTCTGGTAGACTTCATCGAACTTCGCATCCGGCAGGGAATGCCTCTGGCCGAAGCGGTGATTGACGCCGGCGCGGTTCGTTTTCGTCCCATGCTGTTGACTGCGGCCGCGGTGGTCGTCGGCGCCAGCGTGATTCTCACAGATCCTATCTTCCAGGGACTTGCTGTATCGTTGATTGCCGGGGCTGTCGCTTCCACCTTCCTCTCGTGGCCGACGATTCCCATTCTTTACTACATGGTTCACTCCCGCAAACACTCTGAAATTACATGTGAACCCAGCCCCAATCAAGGAGAAACTCTATGACAGTTGAACGCGGTGTGCGCCTGATAGCAGGCGTCATGATTTTGTTATCTCTCGCCCTAGCCCACTATTTCTCGCATTACTGGCTTTGGCTGACGGTATTCGTCGGACTGAACCTGTTGCAGTCGGCATTCACCAACTGGTGTCCGGCGATGGCTATTCTTCGAGCCATTGGCCTGAAGGATGCCGGTTGCTGCGCAGGCAAATGATATCGCTATGAACGAGAAACGATTCCCAGCTTCACAAGCGCACCGGCTTGACAATCCCGCGCGCGCGGAATGGCTTGCGCCTTCTGAAGTGCTCAGCGCGCTCAACCTTCATGCGGGACAGACGGTAGCCGACGTTGGCGCCGGCACGGGATATCTTTCGCTGCCGCTCGCGCAATTTGTTGGCCTGAACGGCAAGGTATACGCAGTTGATGCTCAAGCCGGAATGCTCTCATTGCTCCAGCGGAAGATCGATCAGTCCCATCTTTCCAACGTGATTCTTATTCAGGCGGAAGCGCACCAAACCGGCCTGCCTGCATCTAGTTGCGGCCTGTTCTTTATGGCAAATGTCTGGCACGAGATAGAAGACAAGAATGCCGTTCTGGGGGAAGCAATGCGGGTTCTGGAGCCGGGCGACAGAATTGCAATTCTCGATTGGAGACCCGATGTCGAACCGGAGCACGGCCCTCCCCTCGCCGATCGGGTTGATGTATCACGCGCCATGGAAAACTTGCGCTCCGCGGGTTTTGAGCTGGTTGTCAGTTCCGAGGTGGGCCGGTACTCATGGCTCGTTCAAGGGGAGAAACCGCAGTGAGAGCGCAAAAGGGTGTTACCCGTCTGGGCAATTCGCGACACAACCGCAGTGAGCATCTCAAGGATGAGGTCTATCGCCAAATGTTCCGGCTGGAGGCGCGGCGGCCCAGAGCCGAGATGGATCTCGCGATTGCCTTGCTGCACGCATGGGTCGCGTCCGGTTCGGATTCGAGATGCGGCAAAGAAAGACAGTGGCTGACAAAGATATGCCCAATCTGTCTGACTATGATCGAGTCAGCACATCAGGCAGGAGATACCGGCAGACAAAGTATTCAATAAGAGCGGCATTCCGCTCCGGGCAAAGCAAACCGCGCAGCCCACGCATCAATTGGGCCGCGAGTCATTTCTTAGTGTCTCACCGGCAGAGAATATACTATTCATGTTCCTGAGAATCCCAGTCGATGCGACCCGAACTGATTCAAGCTGCCGCACTGTTGCGCCGCAATACTCCTGAAGCCGTCGAAGAGGCGATAGGTCTGCTGCAGAACACGGTTTATTCCTTCAGCATGAAGGTCTGCGGGCATCCGGAAGATGCCGAAGATACCATGCAGGAGGTGCTCTACCGTTCCCTCGGCCACATAGCCAAAATTCAGGACCCGCAAGCTCTGTCGGTCTGGTTGTACACCGTTACAAGGAATCGCTGTTGGCGTATGCGCCGCAAGAGTGCAAATGCTCCTCGGCCAGCCTTCTCGCTGGACGAGTTGATGCCGGACGATGCGGAACTGGGGCGGTTGTTGCAGGATGCAGCCGCGGGTCCCGAGGGCAACCTGCTCCATGCCGAGCAGCATTCGCTGTTGCATCAGGCCGTCTTGCGAATACCGGCTCCATTGCGTATGGTTCTCGTGCTCCACGATATGGAAGAGCTGACGACCGAGCAGATTGCACAGGTTCTCGATCTACAGCCGGGGACGGTCAGAGTACGGCTTCATCGGGCACGATTGTATGTGCGTAAAGAGATGAGCCGGGTACTGGACGGCGCAATTACAAAGCCGAAAAGCGCCGAAACGAAGAAGCCTCATGCTAAACGAGCTACCGGCCTGCAACGCCCCGCTGACTGCCGGAAACTATTTTCAAACCTGTCAGAGTATCTGGATGGCAGAGTGGAGCCTCGCACTTGCGACCAGATGCGCAAGCACATCGAGGCATGCCCGGCCTGCGTGGCGTTTCTCCGCGACCTGCGGGTTGCCATCGACCGTTGCCGATCTCTGGAGATTCCCTGCGACTCAGCAGTGGCGTCGCGTTTGCGCTCCATCCTTACTCAGGAGTATCTCCGCATGTTGGGGGTGGTGGGCGGAAAATAATTTTCCGACACCCTGTAACGAAGTGCCGCATGTGTGTCTCTATTCCACTGAAGGCGAGGACCGCTATGGAAGTGAATATTTCGCATCTTGGCCAGGTAAAGTTCAGCATACAAACGCGATCGCACACAATTCTCTGTGACCAGCCGGTAGAGAATGGGGGCGAAGACTCCGGTATGACGCCTCCCGAGTTGCTGCTCGCCTCGTTGGGCTCTTGCGTGGCATTTTATGCCGTCGAGTACTTGAGAACCCGCAATCTTGCCCAGGGCGGCGTGGAGGTCCGAGTGAACGCCGACAAGCTCAAGCAGCCGGCCCGGCTTGGCAACTTCAGGATTCATGTTGTTTACCCGGTTCCCCTGACGGAAGAGCAGACAGAGGGGTTGATGCGCGCAGTGCATCACTGCCTGATCCACAACACGCTGCTGTCGCCGCCGGAGATTGCAATCGAGCTGGTCGCAAAGTAGGCAGCCGCTCTCCACGCATAACGGCATGGATGATCAGGACGCGCCTGTTGATGGCCGCCATCGATTGCATCGAACAACGGACTGAGGGGACCACTTAAAATACTTGTCCAAAAATATCTTCTTCATTGGATTGATTCTCGCCGCGAGCGGTCTCGTTTCGCCGCCGTTTGCCCTGGCCGGAGGACTCGTCTACGGATTCGCATTCGTTCATCCCTTTCACATCGAGGCAAGGAAGCTCTCCAAGCTGCTGCTGCAGGCATCCGTGGTGGGTCTGGGCTTCGGCATGGATTTGCAGCAGGTATTAGAAGCCGGCCGCTCCGGTTTCATCTATACCGCAGCCAGCATCAGTTTCGCCTTGCTCCTGGGATGGGGTCTGGGTAGGCTTCTGCGAGTAAAGCAAAGAGTCTCGTTTCTTATATCAACCGGTACCGCGATCTGTGGCGGCAGCGCCATTGCTGCGATTGCCCCAATTACTAATGCAAGACAGGAAGAGATTGCGGTATCTCTCGGAACTGTTTTTGTGCTGAACTCAGTTGCCTTGCTCGCATTTCCGGCAATTGGTTCCGCTCTGCACTTGACGCAAACGCAGTTTGGCCTCTGGTCTGCGCTCGCCATTCATGACATAAGTTCCGTCGCCGGCGCGACCGCTAAATACGGAGCGATAGCTCTGGCTGTCGGCACCACCGTCAAACTGGCGCGTGCCCTTTGGATTGTGCCGCTGTCGATTGCCACTGCGGTAGTCAAGAAGAGCAATGCTCGAATTCAATGGCCTTGGTTTATCCTCTTTTTCTGCCTGGCAGCTGTAGCTAACACTTACGTTCATACTTTCCAGTCATCCTATCCGGTGCTCAAGCATCTTGGAGTCATCGGCTTGACAGTCACGCTCTACCTAATTGGAACCGGACTCTCTATGAAATCACTACGCGAAGTCGGGGCCAGGCCGTTTTTACAAGGAATCATTCTTTGGGGTTTCGTCGCGGCGGGATCGCTGATACTGATTTGCGGCGAATGGATTCACCTTTAGAGGTTCTTGATACGCATGGATGTTTCGCGGCCGCTCAGAAAGAAGTCAGGAATCTCCGGGAGTTGATTGCCGGTGATGTTCACACTACAGAACTCTTGGCACAGGCCGCATATGAACGCATAGTTCTTGTCTCTGGACAATTATCGGGAGTCGCTATTGCTGCATGAAAGAATCCTGGTTATTGCAAAATCCCCGATGCCTCACCGAAGGCAGATTAGTCCACTGAAGTCGGCTCCTGGGGTGTTTTTCCAAGGCCTGAGCGGAGTTCTGGGCGAATCACCGCCAAACCGTCCCCAACCCTGATTTGATCCCTCCAAGAGCCTCTGGTCTGCCCGATCTTTTGTACCAACGGATGTGAGGCAAACTGATCCGGAAGATCGGGTAGACCAGTGGAGGTGATCCGGAAGACCGGTATCAGGGAAATACTATTCCCTGATAGGTGAGTAATAATTCCCTGTTCGGTGCGCCTTTTGAATCGCGCGCAATGTCAAACAAAGGTCCTATATTCAGTAAGATAGAGAAATCTGTCGACTGACATTGGGGGCCAAATTCGCGAAATTCCCTGTATTTTTCCCTGTTAGCAGGGAATTCAGTCCCGAAAACGGTTCGCAGCAGACTCAGTCCACCGCCATGCAGTCTACGTTGTTTATTTTCCGCAACTTATATTAGAAAGACCCCGCAATTCGGGTATTTTCTGCGAATTTATACCACCAGGGAATTTCTCGCGACGCCAAAACTAGGCCCCAGAATGGGCTTTTTCTCTGACCTGGTAATCAAAGGTCCGGTTCTTGTAAGACGCCCACACGGGCTCTACAAGGAAGGGGATCTCAAGTTCCCATTTCCCGAGCTGGCCATCGCGAATGCGAAGAGCCGCGCTGCCTACGCGTAGCACCTCAGGAGTTTCTTGGCCGCCGGAGTCGGATGGTTCCGAAACGCTTTCTATTACGAACCGCACAATCTGCCGAACCTCGGTGAAGTCGAGGCCTTACAGCATCTGTTTGTTGCATGTTACATGCTGCACCTCATTGACCTCTCGGTTTGATGCATTTGCATGTGTGGTTACCTATACCGATCCTTCTGGTGATTTGTAGGTTGTTGACTTGAAAATAGTGCCGGGCGATATGGGCGCACGGTCAATTGTCACTATTGCGTTGCGCGATTGAAGTGAAAGATCCCCCATTTCGAAATTCCTCAAAGCAAAATACCAGGCCATTTCCCGCACGGATGGAATTCTGGCGAGGCACAACTCCAGTGCCAGAGTGAGATACAATCTCCCTTCGGTATTCTGTTACGCTGCAAGAGATAACTATGGGAGCAATATCCAGCGCCGAAAATCAGCCATCGAGCATGGCACACGTGGCCGTGCTCATTCCGGCGCGACAGCATGAACCCGCGCTGGCTCCGCTGGTTGACGCATTGCTTCACGCCGGCTTTGGCGCCATCATCCTCGTGGATGACGGCAGTCCCTGCGAAGACAAAGAGGTCTTCGATTCACTTGCGGAAAATCCTCGAGTGCATCAGCTGCGACATGCAGTCAATTTTGGCAAAGGCCGCGCGCTTAAGACCGGCATCAACTATTTCTTAACAGTATTCCCCGGTTTTGCTGGCCTTGTAACTGCGGACGCGGACGGACAGCATTCCGCTGGCGATATTATCCACATTGCGCGCACGCTGCTGGCCGCTCCAGGCCGTCCCATATTGGGATGCAGGAGCTTCGCAGGCGAAGTTCCGCTGCGAAGCCGCTTTGGAAATTCGCTGACTCGCCTGATCTTCCACTTCATCAGTGGACATCGGATAGGCGATACGCAGACCGGCTTGCGCGCCTTTCCATCCACGCTCTTGCCTGATCTGGTCGCTCTTCCAGGCGAGCGGTATGAATATGAGATGACCGTGCTTGCGCATCTCTGCCGTCACGGTCATGCGCCCATCGAGACACTTATCTCCACAATCTACATCGATAACAACCGCTCCTCGCACTTCAACCCCGTGCGCGATTCAATGCGCATCTATTTTGTGCTGCTGCGCTTCTATGCCTCTGCACTGATCTCGGCGGGTCTTGATTTGGCAGGTTTCAGCCTGACCTTCTGGCTGACGCACAATGTGCTAATCGCCGTAGTCGCGGGGCGAACCAGCTCACTGCTCAATTTTGCGTTGAACCGGAAACTCGTCTTTCACAACAGCGCGTCCATCAAAGGTTCTCTCTGGCGCTATTACATGCTGGCCGCCGTACTCGCCGTGATCTCGTATAGCGCGATCCGCGGTCTGTCGTATTGGCTCGGATGGAATATGGTGGCGATTAAAATTCTAGTGGAGTCGCTGCTGTCGCTGGTCAGCTTTTCCGTGCAAAGAACCCTTGTTTTTGCTCGCGGAAACAACGACCAAAGTGAATAGGCATTTTACGGAATACCGGCCATCGACTGTCAGTTCTGTTTCTGTAAGACAGGAATGCCAGGCGGGCATTGCTGGGCCGTCGGACGGTCGATGATGTGAAACTCGTGCATCGTAGGACCGGTCAGCATGAATCCGAGCGGTTCGACATCTACCGCACAGTAGGTCTTGCCGGGCTCCATCGTTCCCCAGTACTTGTCAGCACCCCATATCTCCGTCGCCTGCTTGTATCCCACCCTCTCCACGCGGTAGTAAGTGCGATTCACATTGCTGATCCAGACAAATTCGCAAAGAATTAGAGACAGGATCACTAGCGTCGTCGCGGGGTAGTATGCGCGAACGCGAGGAATCAACATGCCCACTACGGCGGCTACGGTCAGCGGAAGAAACATGAAATACCTCAACTCATGCGATTGCGGAAGCACGCTGATCATGCACCAAAGCGTTGCAATGGACCCAGCAACAATAAAGCCATCTCGCGGCTTTGAGAGAAAACCCAGTAAAATTGCAGCCAGCGCCGCTGTAATTACGCCGACTGCCCAGAATCCACCGGATCGATAAGCGATCCAGGCATTTCCCTGATCGATAATCCACCGTTCACGGTCCGGATAACTCGTGGGGTGATCGATCTCGAACAAGGAGTGGAAGAACAGTCCGCTCTGGCTTAGGTTCTTCAACGGTGGCGGAGCCTGAGTGTTCCGCATCTCTCCCGTATTAGACAAGCTAGGAACATAATTCTTCAAAGCTGGGATGCCACCGGGCCAAGTCGGATTGTGATAAACGGCGATGTTCTTCAGGTAGGGCAACAGCGCCACGAAGAGAGCAATCGTCACACCAAGGAAGAGCCGGCGAAACTTTGTATCGGATATTCTCCATCCGTAGAAACACAAGAAGCCGGCAAACAGGAGCAGAACGGTCGGCATCGTTGTATATTTCGACCACGCCGCGCCTGCCAGGCCAGCCAGCGCCCAGACCAGCAATCGTGAATCGAGCCAGCGATCAGACAGCAGCATCGCGATAAATGCCGTTACGCCGATCGCAAGCAGCGAATTGCTGAAAAGGTCAACATAGCTTGACGCCGCATGAATGAGCACAAGCGGGGCAGTAAGGGAGAGCAGGACGACAACCCACAACCGGGCATTCAACTCTCTCCAGGCAAAGAATAGAAAGAGAGCAAATGCAAGGTAATTCACTACGCCAGTCGCGTTGATCGACCCCGTGGTTCGCCATAAGACACCTTGTATAAACTCCGGCAACGGAGGAAATCCGTGGAAACAAGCCTGAAGAAAGGGCGGAAGCTCATACGGAATATGCAAGCCGCCGCGCATAGCCGCGAAGGGCAAATGGTACGCGAATGTATCCCAGCGTAATTCAAGCCTCAACGCCGCCCGCAGAGCCAAAACAATCATCGCACCAAGCGCCATGACGGTTCCGGCGATCTCCACGGACCGCGTCAGGCGGGGCACGATCTTCGAGTACGAAAGGTTTGAGGTCTTCATGACAGGAGTCAGGCGTGCGCTACCAATGAGGTCAGGAACTACTTCTTGTGCTTATGTTTTTCATCGAGAGCCCACTTCAAATTGTTCCGGGCCAGCGTAAAGGATGGGTCAATGGCAACTGCCTTTTGCAGCGCATCGATCGCTTCGTCATATCTCCGTTCCCCAATCAATGCGGCTCCAAGGTTGCAGTAGCCCAAAGCCCCATTTGGATCGGCAGCGATCGCTTTTCTGAATAGCGCCTCAGCACCAACGAAATTGAGGGCCGTATAAAGTTGAGTCCCTGCATTATTGAATTGTTCGCTTGCTTTGAGCTGAGGAGCAGGCGCTGGCGCCGGTTGAAAACCTGGCGTTATCGCAGGCAGAAGAGTTGAGGCTACAGGCTGCTGAGACGAAAGAACCTCCGCCGGCTTATTGTCCCAAAGCCAGAAGCTGACGGCAATTGCGCAGATGCACCCAGCCAAAACAAGGTCTAACCACGAGTGCCTACCTTCTACCCCCGTAGTTGGGGTGCTGTCGCTCCCTGGCTCGGACATAATCTGCAACCTCATTTTTTCGTCTTTGACGCTATCTGATATTAGCGCTCTTGAGCATTTTCTCAATACCAAAGATGCAACTCTGGGCGAAGACCGGAAGAATGCCATTCGATTCCGCATACGGCCGCAAAAACTGTCTCAGTTCCCAATCGTTATCTCCTGGATGCAACCGAAACTGGAGGGTGCCGAGGCGCGCTATTTTGCTGACTTAGCTTGTTCGTCCTCGGCCCAGGCCAGATTGTTTTTTGCGATCTGTAGTGCAGGGTCGAAGACGATTGCCTTTTCAAACCAGGCGATGGCGAGACCGGGTTCCTTCTTAAACATATAGGCGATGCCGATGTTGTTTGCGGCAAGAGCGTTCCTGGGATTGAGATCGAGAGCGCGTTGCCATGCTTTGATGGCCTGATCGTAATTGCCGATATGAAGGAAATTCAATCCCTCTGCCAGGTAGGAGTTCGCATCGCGAGTGGCGGGCGCGATCTGCTCCTGCGCGTTGATGGCTACAATAGCCTTCTGGTTATCGTCCTGGGCCCACTTGAGATTGTTCCGCGCAAGCTGGAAGTCCGGTGCAATGCGGATGGCATGATTGCAGTCCTCAAGGGCAATGTTATATTCCATCTGCAAGGTGTGAGCCACACAGAGATTGTTCCATGCAATCGTATTGTTTCCGTCTTCCGCGACGATGGAGTCGAGAATGGGGATGGCGCGGACCGCCTGGTTGCCATTGATGTAGGCAAGCGAGAGGTTGATACGGTTGCCGACTGTGGGGTTCACGCGGACCAGCTCTTCAAGGCTGGCGATGCTTTGCGCGGGTGCGGCAGCGGGTCTGGCGTTGGCTGAAACCGGCTCCGATAGCCCGTAGTGCACCACAAGGTACCCAATGGGAAGCGCAAGGATGGCACACGCCGCGATGATGGCGGCGCGGCGGCGATGCAATGGCCGTGCGCCGGCGGAACCTTGATCCGGCTGTTGCTCTGGTTCCAGTGGCTCTTGGGGAATTTGGTCTAACGACATGTGCGGCCTCCAGAGGAATTGTGCACCGAAAGAACCAGAATATCAACGAGGATAATCTGGTGGAACCGGAGCGGGCGGAACACTGAGGACGGGGCGAAGTGCGAGATCCTGCAGTTCAGGAAGAAGGAAGTTGTCCCGAGCGAAATTGAAATCGCGGAGCGCGGCGATGGATATTGAAAAGCCGAGGATACACCATGTGATGGCGCGGCCGAGAGGAGCAAGCAGTTTGTGCAGGGATGGGAGGATCGCATCGATGCCGATCCCCGCGAGCAGGCAGATGGGGCCGAAGACAGGCGCGGTGTAGCGGAAGTTGTACCGGTGCGTGAGGATCTGGATGAGGAGCATGAATGCGGTGATGAGGGCGATGCCGAGGGGCAGTCCGGCATTGGAGAGCACCTGAGTTCTGCAACCGCGGTAGAGAACGACGATGAAGCCGACAAGCGCGGCGAGAAAGAGGAAAGGGCTGGCGCGGAATAATCCGGCGGGAAACATCCACACAGGACCTGTATCAAATTGCGCACTATAGGGATTGATGCCGGAATAGTGAGCGTATTCGCGCAGCAATATGAAGGAGTTGACGAATCCGCCGAAGAGCGCGGCCAGGATAAGCACGCATGCAAGAACTGCGGCAGCGGCGAATGAGGCCGTAAGGATGGCGGCGCGGCGATCGCGCTTGCGGATGAAGTGAAGGGTGAGACCGGCTGCGCAAAGCAGGAAGGCGATGGCTGAATTCTCTTTGGCGGTAATAGCCAGAACGCCGAGAAACGCGAACGCGAGAAGACCTGCAAGCTGGCGGACTGAGTGCGTTCGTGCGATAAGAACAGCCGCCGCGAGGATGGCGATTGTGAGCATAGCGATGAAGGATTCCTGCCATGTGCGGCGAAAGACGGTGAGATCGAAGGGGAAAACGGCGTAAAAGAGCGTGGCGACGATGGCGACGGTGGAAGAGAGAAACCTATAGGCGGTGAAAGCGATGAAGAGGAGCGTGGCAACGCTGCAGACGATGGAGAGATGTGCGCCGGTCAGGATGGAGGCGTCGCCGGTGAACCGCATAAAGGCGGCAAGAAGCGTGATGTAGCCAACACGGGCCGGGGATGGAAAGCGCGAGACAAGAGGCGGATTCTGGGCGAATTCCTGACCGAGAAAACGGAAGCCCGCGATTCCCTGTACGAGGACGATATTTGCCTGGCGCGTATAGGTGCGCTCATCCGGAGTGCGGATGAGATATGGGTTGAAGTAGTGAATGCGGAGCGCGCCGCCGATAACGACAATGGCAAGCAAGATAAATGCGGACAGGCTCCGAGCGCGCAATGCCGGGCGAGTGGATGCAGCAGTCAAGGAATCAACGGCGGGGGCGGGGGACATAGGTCAGCGAACTCCAAGCTTCTTTTGCGAGATTGACCACGCGAGATTGTTTTTTGCCAGTTGAAAGTTGGGATTGATGGCTAGTGCCTTATTGGCGGCGGCAATCGCATCGTCCCACCTGTGCATCGACTCGTAGCCGGCCGCTATGTTGTTGTATGCTTCAGCATAATTGGGACGCAGTTTCAAGGCTTCACGCGCGTCGCCGATACTTTGCCAATACTCTCCAGCCTGATTTGCCCGCAACGATGCGTTCAGCCAATCCTCTGCGGTCTTAGTTGCCGAATACTGGGTTGATTTTCCCGCCTTCTCCTGTTGGTATAGAGCAAGATTATTTTGTGCTAGAGTGAAGCCGGGCTTGATACGCAACGCCGCGCGTTCATTCTCGATGGCCAGATCCCATTGCTGCAGGCCCGCATAGGCAGCGCCGATATTGTTATAGGCGAGTTCGGAGTCCGCTTCCAATTTCAGAGCCTGTTTCGCGGCTGTTATGCATGCATCATAATTCCCGCTCTGGTATTGATAAAGCGACGCGTTGATCCAGTAATCGGCGTTATGTGCCACGGGATGCATCAGTGTGGCTATCGCCGCGGCGTCCGCGGGATCCAGGTGCAGCGTTTCCACGGCAGTAGCGCGCGCTCTGGCTGTATCGCCGCTTGCTACATATGCCGCGGCAAGCAGATCGTGCGCGGGCAGACGGGCTGGGTTCAGCTGCAAAGCGGTCTTGAGTTGCGCAACAGCATCGCCGATCCGTCCACTCTGGTAAAGCCAGCGGCCATAGAAATAATGCGCTTCATCATCTGCTGGAGCAAGGTCGATAGCGCGTTGAAAGTGCTGCTCCGCTTCCGCTGCCTGTTTCATGGCCCCATGGACTACGCCGAGATTGATCTCCAATGTCTTATAGTTTGGCGTGTAGATCAGTGCGCGTTGAAAATAGTCGAGCGCTACCGGATACGCTCCCTTGGCCATCTGGGTCAGGCCGTAGTTCATCAACCCGCGCCCATTGTGCGGGCTCTTCAGCACGTCGTCCAGCCACAGCGACTCATCGCTGCGCCACACCTGGTTGCGAAGATGCGTTCCATAGGCGTAGAGCAGGAGCAGCACAACAGCAGCAGCCGATGCAGTGCGCAATACCAACATTCGGTTATCTCCCGCAGCCACCCTGTCCACGGCGAGGAAAGCCGTCCACACCGCCGCAAGCACCAGACCCACGAAGGGGAGATACATGCGGTGATCGTTCTCCACTTCAGATAAGCGATAGAGCGACGTAGGCAAAGATGCGATGAGGAACCATAGCAATCCGTAAGAAATGGGACGCAGTGTCCTGCGCCTCGCCGCGATCCATGCTGCCGCCAGCAGCAACGCCACAAAGAGGAATCCTAAAAGCGCAAGTGGTGTCAGCGAAGCGAATGGCTGCAGGTCGGTATCCACATTCAAGTGGACCGGCAAAAACAGCGAGCCGAAGTAGCGCAGCAGAACAAACGGCTGAGTAATGCGGTAGGAATAAGCCGAGATCGTGGCCGGCGTAAACGTTTTGGGCGTCATGGCGGACTGCAGGCCCATCAACAGGCCGCACAAAAGGGTGGATGGCAGCGACAAAAGCGCAGCTTTGCCGTAGCCGCCCTTTCCTTCCCGCTCAAACATCGCAATGTACATAAAGAGCAACAGCGGAAACACAACAGCGGGAGGCTTGCTGAGCAGCGCAAACGCAAGCGGCAACAGATACAGCCCGGTCTTTCTCAAGGCCGGCAGGCGCACATAAACAGCCAGCGCCGCGACCACGCCAAAGGCGCAGAAGACGTCTCCGCGCTGAATGATGTAGTTCACCGTCTCGGCCATCGCCGGATGCAGGCCATACCAGGCCACCGCCAGCAGCGCAGCGTACCGGTTGGCGCTCAACGCTTCTGGCGCGGGCCGCGACGCATTCAGGATTGCAGTGAAGAACGCGTACATGGTGACGAGTTGCAGCAGAAAGACGAAAAATGTGGAGACGTGAAACCAGAACGGGTTATACCCTCGGCCGAGCGCATAGTCCACCGCCAGCGATGCGGAGACGATGGGCCGGTAAGTGCGGTTTGCCGGCAGGACGCTGAACGTGGTGGCGTCAGTAAAGAAGCGCGGCAGATTCTGCAAACTGCGTATAGAGGGGTTGTCTACGACGGCGTGGGAATCGTCGAAGTGAAACGAATTGTGAAAATGATTGGCGTAAACGGCGAAAACCGCTAACAAAATAGCGGCTAGCAACAAAACCTGCCTTGATCGAAGCAAACGCATATTTCCAGCTTCCTGTGCGAAAAAATACGAAGATTTAACTTGCTTTCTCCGCGCTGTTTCGAATATACAATTATTGAGCATCGCTGTTTACCAGTTGACGTTCCAGTCCCCTTTCCCTTTTAAGTGCCTGATTGTAATTCCAATGTGGCACGTTTTTTGCCTTTGTTTCAATATTAGAGTGCAGATGCATGCTGTCGAAGGCGCACTTGTCTTTGCGTTGGTATCGCGTGTCACTGCGCGCAGGAACCAAATATCATTCGGCGCCAGTGACGACAATCAGGAGATAAACGATGAGCCAGCGTGTCTGGATGAAGTTGATGGTGGCAGCAGGTTTGGTTTTGGCAGCGGGCGCGGCACATGCCACCGACGCTGTCGTAGCGGGCGACGCGCACGTCAATAGCGCTTCCCCGGCGACCAACTACGGCTACCTGTCGAACCTGAACGTGGGCAACGGCTACACGACTCTGATCCAGTTTGACCTTTCCTCTCTTCCCGCCGGCACCACCGCCAGCCAGATCGGCAAAGCGACCGTGAAGCTGTATGTAAACCGGATCAACACCTCCGGTTTGGTGAACGTGCAGCCGGTAACGAGTGCGTGGAGCGAATCGACGGTGACGTATGCGACGATTCCCACGCTGGGCGCGACGGTCGCATCGTTTACGCCGGCAGTGGCTGAGCAGTTCATCGTTGTCGATATCACCTCGCTGGTGCAGGGCTGGGTGACGACGCCGGCGAGCAACTACGGGATCGCGCTGAGTTCAACTACCGGCAATATTGTGTTCGACTCGAAGGAGAACGACGAGACCAGCCATGTAGCCGGGATTGACGTTACGGTAGTGTCGGAGGGAGCGACCGGTGCGACCGGCGCCACGGGCGCGACCGGTCCGCAAGGGAATCCAGGCATCCAGGGTGCAACGGGACCCATTGGCGCTACCGGTGTACAAGGTATTCCGGGTGTTACAGGCGCAACGGGAGTTGTTGGGGCAACTGGTGCACTGGGCGCCACGGGTGCAACCGGTGCAGTAGGTGCAACCGGCAGTACAGGAGCGGTAGGAACCACGGGTGCAGTGGGTGCAACAGGCTCGGTGGGTGCAACGGGAGCAGTCGGCGCGACTGGCGGAACAGGAGCGGTAGGTGCAACGGGTGCAACCGGTGCACAGGGCAATACCGGAACCACTGGCTCAACAGGCGTCACCGGCGCAATCGGCGTAACGGGTGCAACAGGCGCGGTGGGCGTTACAGGCGCAACGGGAGTCACCGGCGCAATCGGCGTGACGGGCGCGGTTGGTCCGTTTGCAGGTGGCGTATACTCCGCGAGCGTGGATTACCCAGTCGGCTCGGTCGTCGAGTACTCCTCGACAGTTTATCTCGCCATTCAGGTGAACGGACCCTCATCGGCCCTGATCACGCCGGGTAACAACGCCGCCTACTGGGTTGCGACGGGTGTGAATGGCACCACGCCGGCCAGCTATATCGCTGTAACGGTCGCTTATTCTCCTGCGACCATCGCCATCGGCGGACCGGTTTTGGCAGACGGGTTTTTGCCCAGTGTTACTACGAACTCCGGCTTTACCTTCGCCCCCGCATCGGGGATCGTGACGGTGGCGGCTGCGGGAACCTACATCTACGACTACGATGTCCTTGTGGACGAGCCGGGAGATCTGGCGCTCCTGGTGAATGGTACCCTCGCCGCCAACACGACCTTCGGACGGCAGACAGGCACTACACAGATTATTGGCCACGGCGTACTCACGCTGAATACCGGGGATGTAGTCACGCTTATTAATGCAAACTCACCCGCAGCACTGACCCTTCCTTCCAATCCTCTCAATCCTTCGCAAATCGATGCCTCCTTCACGCTTGTAGCGATGGCGGCGGGAACGCCGGGCGCGACGGGTTCGGTCGGCGCAACCGGTGCGACTGGGGCAACGGGTCTGGGTCTGATAGGAGCCACGGGCGCAACGGGAGCACCCGGCATTACAGGTGCAATAGGCGCGACAGGCGTTATCGGAGCAACCGGCGTCACGGGCGCTGCCGGATCCACTGGTGCTACAGGGGCGGCAGGATCCGGCGTCGGCCTACTGTTATCCGGCGTTGGCACTGGACCATCCGGCAGCCCGGCTCAAGTAACGACCATAGCCGGAGGATTGGAAGGAAATGTTAGCGTGTTGCCCCTTCAAGGTTTTCTAAGCACTGCGGTTAATGTTCCAACCACAGACGGAATTCCCCAATTTACGGGAGGCTTTGCGGGTGTCATGCAGCCGCTACCCACTGCCATCACGTTCAACAATATGAGCGGCACTATGGCGATCGAAAATTCATTGGTGCTTGTCGGATCCACGGTGACAATTAACGCTCAATTGTATAAGTACTCGAATGGATCCATCACACCGATGTCCGATACAATTTGTACTTTTTCCCCGTCTTTTACCGGGATCTTAACGGTGGGGGATACCGCGAGCTGCTCAATAACCGGGATGTCCGCATCCTACGCGGCTGGCGATGCGGGTTTTGTAGTTGTGAGTGCAACTGCTGCGGGGCTCAGCCTGGAAAATACGGTGACACTGGATGTCTCAATCGGAGTTTCGCCCTAGGCACAGCAGTAGCCACGCAGTACCAATGCGGCGGGAGCGGCAAAGGAGAAGAAGGTGGCTGAGTCCGGAGGGGACCTGTTATTAAAATGGCGATTTCAGGGGAAAGATTTAACTTGCCTTTCTTGGCGCCTTCGGATATACGAGAGAGGCGGATCAAACTGCAACAAGTCTTCCCAGATCCCTTCCCGAAGTAACGACGATGTTTTGCCGTGGCGCTAGCGGTCTGATGCACTTACAGGTGTACGTATCCGTATGTGCGCTGCGGCGGTGTATTCGGACTGAGTATTTGGCTAGGAGATAAACGATGAGCCAGCGTGTCTGGATGAAGTTGATAGTGGCGGCGGCAGGTTTGGCTTTGGCAGCCGGCACGGCGCACGCCAGCGACAGCGTTGTAGTGGGTGACGCGCACGTCAATAGCGCTTCTCCGGCGACCAACTATGGCTACCTGTCGAACCTGAACGTGGGCAACGGTTACACGACTCTGATCCAGTTTGACCTTTCCTCTCTTCCCGCCGGCACTACCGCCAGCCAGATCGGCAAGGCGACGCTGAAGCTGTATGTGAACCGGATCAACACCTCCGGGCTGGTGAACGTGCAGCCGGTGACCAGCGCGTGGAGCGAATCGACGGTGACGTATGCGACCATCCCCACGCTGGGCACGGCGGTGGGGTCGTTTACGCCTACGGTGGCGGAGCAGTTCATCGTAATCGATATTACCTCGCTGATGCAGGGCTGGGTGACGACGCCGGCGAGCAACTACGGGATCGCGCTGAGTTCAACTACCGGCAACATTGTGTTCGACTCGAAGGAGAACGACGAGACCAGCCACGTAGCCGGGATTGACATCACGGTGGTGTCGGAGGGAGCAACCGGTGCGACCGGCGCCACGGGCGCGACCGGTCTGCAAGGGAATCCAGGCATCCAGGGCGTAACGGGACCCATTGGCGCTACCGGCGTACAAGGTATTCCGGGTGTTACAGGCACAACGGGAGTTGTTGGGGTCACCGGTGTGGTGGGTGCAACAGGTGCTATTGGTGCAACCGGAGCAGTAGGCGCGACCGGCGTAACGGGTGCGGTAGGCGCCACAGGCGCAACGGGCTCGATTGGCGTTACAGGCGCAACCGGAGCAGTAGGCGCAACCGGAGCAGTAGGCGCGACCGGCAGTACAGGAGCGGTAGGAGCCACGGGCGCAACGGGCTTGATCGGTGTTACTGGTGCAACCGGTGCAGTAGGCGCAACCGGGGCCACTGGAGCGATTGGAGCAACAGGCGCCACCGGAACCACCGGCGCAATAGGTGCTACCGGAGCCACGGGCGTTACAGGCTTGACTGGAGCAACAGGAGCCATTGGCGCAACCGGCGCAACAGGAATCAATGGTGCGACAGGCGCCACCGGAACCACTGGTGCTACAGGCGCAACGGGTGTTACCGGCACGACGGGAGTCACCGGCGCAACGGGAGTTACCGGCGCAAGGGGAGTCACCGGTGATGCGGGTCCAGAGGGAGTCACCGGCGCCACCGGCCCAATTCAAGAGATTGGTGTTACAGCCGCCACGGGATCGACTGGGTCGGTCAGCATTACTGGCGCAACGGGGCCGATTGCTTCCATCACTGTCACCTTCCCGGCCTCCAGTGGAGGGGGGAATACCCTCTCAATAGGGGCAAGCCCATCGAGCCCCCTCGACGGCACCATCGGCAGCCCGAGCGTGATCTCCGGCACCAGCGTCGTGTACTTCGTAGAGACCAACGCCTACGTGACACTCCCACCCGCTACAACTGCGGGCCAGCAAATAATTCTCTACAACAGCACTCTCTCTCCGAATGGTTCCAACACCTACAATGTAGGACCGCCTAGCTCGCCTGCCGGAACCACGATTATCGACGGGGTAACCGACAATAATTTTTCAAGCGGGAATTACGACAACGTCTACGACGAGGGTCAATTTCTGAGCGATGGCAACGGCCATTGGTTCGTGCTCAACAGGGATTGAGGTTTTTTGTCTCTTGCGCCTGCGCCGATAGTGCAGATCGAGTATTGCCGGCGCGGCGCGGTTCTCCCAACGAGACCCAGAACACCGGGCTCGTATCCAATTGAGCTGTTAGCTGGCTGAAGAGCCAACCAGCACAGAAGCAGGTAGCATCAGGAGGCGAAGTGAGTCACGGACGAACCATCTCAACCCGCGCTAAGGCTCTTCTTGGCGGACTCAGCCTGCTGGCGGTAGTCTGTGCCTTCTCACAGACACCTCAGCCGGCGCAATCCAGGGTGGTTCCGCTCGTCTCCGATAGCTGCCCCAGTGTGCGCATTGGCGACAGTGTTTCTCTGGACTGGAATCCACTCTTCGATCCCATATGGCCGGTTACCGGTCTCCGTGGCTTCAGTCTGAAATTCGTCCCTGTGGCGGATGACGGCGTCAGCCTGAAAAAAGGGGAACTCATCCTGCGCCCGGGCGACACCCCCACGACCATCTCCCCACTGGGAAATGGATACTTTCATCTTGAGTTCACCGTGAAAATGAAGGCCATCCATCCAGGAACCTATCGCCTGGTAAGAGCCGACGCGACTGCCGATGTTAATCCGGACTACGCCGGACAGCCTCCTCAAATGACGAACTCTCCTGTTGGTGAAAGATACTGCATTACTGTTGTCGGTTCATCAGCATCGCAATCGCCCCAGCCCGGAGGTTAGTTACTAAGTTCGCCGGGTATCGCATTCATGACGCAGTTCCATTGCGGTATGGATGGGAAGCAATACCGTAGCAGCCGCAAGCAAGTGGCAATGCCGCATCAGCAGCACAGGAGTAGAACGTGGCACAGGTCAAAGGAAGGTCGAAGCGGATGAAACAGGGCGCGATGTTCATGGCGCTTGTCTTTCTCGCACTTCTGAGCTGTCATTCCGCCTCGGCGCAGAACGCTGCACAGCGCGCGGCGCTGGCGCGACTGGGTCGTGCGCATGCGCAACCGGCCAACGCCCAGGCCAACGACGTGGAAGCCATCAGTGTGCCTCTCGATAAACCCGGCGGATTGGTCTTTGACACAGCCGGGAACCTCTACATCGCCGATACCGACGACAATATCATTCGCGAAGTAAACCTGGACGGGATCATCACGACAGTGGCCGGCGACGGCGATCAGGGCTATGGCGGCGATGGCGGGGCAGCAACCAGTGCGTTGCTCGACTCTCCGGCAGGCGTAGCGGTGGATTTGAACGGCAACATTTATATAGCGGACACCCACAACAATCGTATCCGCGAAGTGAGCGGAGGCGTGATAACTACGATTGCCGGCAGCGGGACGGCGGGATTCTCCGGCGACGGCAATGCGGCCACGGCGGCCACGCTGAACTATCCCACCGCAGTCGCGGTCGATTCAAACGGCAACGTTTACATTGCCGACACCAACAATCACCGCATCCGCGAGATCAGCGGCGCGATCATCAACACGATCGCGGGCGATGGCGAGCAGACTTACTCCGGCGACAGCGGCCACGCGACGGCAGCGGGCCTGGATTCGCCCAACGGCGTTGCTGTGGATGCCGCGTTCAATATCTACATTGGCGACACGCACAATCAGCGCGTGCGCCTGGTGACATTTGCTACCGGCGTTATCACCACGCTGGCAGGTACGGGCGTGAAGGGCTTTTCCGCGGATGGCCCTGCTGGATCGGCTGCGCTAGCGCGTCCGCGCGGCCTGGCGGTGGATTCGTCCGGCAGCGTTTACCTAGCCGACAGCGACAACAATCGCATCCGCACCATCAGTGGCGGCACTGTAACCACCATCGCCGGCAACGGCGCCGAGGGATTTACCGGCGACACTGGCGCTGCCACCAGCGCAACGCTGGACACGCCGCGCGCGACGGCTTTTACGGGAAGCGAGATTGCGTTTTCTGACACAGAGAACAATCGCGTTCGTGCCATCAACGGCGGCATAGTCGATACTATTGCAGGCCTGGCGCCGCCCTCGAGAGAATCCCTGGTCATCAGCGGCGCGTTTACCGCCGTCTACGGCACGGGCACGCTGACTGCAACATTTACCAACGGCAGCAATACCGGCACCGGCCTAGTGACCTTTTACGACGGTGATGGCGCCAGCCCGCCGGTGATCGGCAGTGCATTGCTCTCCGGCAACGCCGCGACCCTCAACACAAGCCAGCTCTCTGCGGGCACGCACTACATCGTCGCCTCCTACGCCGGGGATGCGAACAACGCCCCCATCGCCAGCGGAGTGTACGTCTACGTGATCACTCCGGTGCAGTTGACCGCGGTAGCCAACACGGTAAATCTCCTCTACGGCCAAGCCATTCCAACGCTGACCGGTACGCTCAGCGGCGTCCTGCCGCAGGACATAGGAAATGTGACGGCTAGCTTCTCCACGACGGCCACCATCACCTCCGTGCCGGGGACTTATCCGATTACGGTCAGCCTGGTTGGCTCCGCGGCGGGCAACTATACGGTGGTTCTGGGCGCCGGATCGGGTTCCGTGGTGATTGCCCAGGCGCCGACCACGACCATGCTTACCACCACCAACGCGACGCCAATCTTCGGCACTTCTGTCACGCTCACGGCCACGGTGGCTTCCACCACCAGCGGCACGCCGGGAGGCACGGTCAACTTCTATAATGGCGCGACGCTGCTGAATCCCACCCCGGTGGCTCTGAGCGGCGGCGTGGCGCAACTCACGCTCGACACGCTGCCGGTGGGCGCGCAAGGCATTACCGCCGTATACAGCGGCAATATCGACTTTATCGGCAGCAGTTCGTCCACGTTGACTGAGACCGTGCTTTCGCCGGACTTCACCATCGCGGCCTCGCCCACTACGCAGACGGTTCTTCCACTGCACTCCGTCAATTACACCATCACGTTGACGCCGGTAAATCCGACTTTCGTCTATCCTGTCAGCCTGTCGGTCAGCGCATTGCCGGAGGGCGTGACCGCTACGTTCGTTCCACCCTCATTCTCGACGGGCGCTGGTGTATCCACTAGCGTTCTGACCTTCGACGCCAGCGGCCAGGCCGAGTTGCACAAGAGCAAGCTGCCGATGGCCGGAATGGCGTCTTCCACTGCGCTGGCGCTGCTCATGCTGCCGCTGCTGTTTGGAAGGCGCACCCGCAAGGCTGCCTCACGACTCTCGCGCATGGGCCGGATGCTGATAGCACTGCTAGCGCTGGCGTCAGTGGGCGCCCTCACGGGCTGCGCTGGCGGCTTCTTCAGCCATGCAACGAATACCTATACCGTGACCGTAACGGCTATTAGCGGACCAGACACACGCACCGCGGACATCACACTGATAGTGCAATAGGAGAACGCATGCACAAAGCCTGCATCACTTTCGTCGCGTTCCTATGCCTGGTACTGGCCTCAACCGCGCAGTCGCAGGGGATCCCCGCGGAAGCGAATCTCCGCTACAGTGAGCAGGTGTCTAATGGTCCTGCCGGCAATTGCGGCTGCTTCGGCATGGAGGGCGCGGCAGGCGATCTCTACTGGAATATCTGGCATTTCGCGGGAAAACCAAAGACGGCTCTGGGCCTGGCAACCGATATCGCCGTGGAACACACAGGCAGTATTAATAGCGTCGGCTACGGCCTAACCTTGACAACTCTCACCGCCGGCCCGCGGTTCGTGTTGTTGCCCAAGAGCAAACTGCATCCCTTTACACAGGCGCTCCTCGGTTTTGCTCACGGCTCCGGATCGCAGTTTCCGCAGCAGAACACCCTTGTGTCTTCGGCGAACTCGTTTGCTCTTGACATTGGAGCCGGAGCCGACTACTCCCTGAACAAGCGCATTTCCGTGCGCATCCTGCAACTCGATTATTTAAGCACAGCCCTGCCGAACAACACCACAAACTGGCAGAACAATCTCCGCATCGGCACCGGCATCACGCTGCACTTTTCTCATTAGACGCTTTGTGCACAACCCGGGAATGATACTTATCAGCAAGGTTTCCTGTGCCTCGCCAAAACTCCATCAGGACGCGACAATGGCCAGAAGCATAAGCTTTGGGAAAGTATTGCATGGGGACTGATCAAAGTGGATATACCATTGACCCACGATTCGAAAGCAGATCACTAATTTGACGAAGCAAAGGATGGAATATCGGCTAGGCACTCCTACACGTTTGTCCTGACTAACTTGGTTACGCGGCCAATTCGATTCCAGTCGGAAACATAGATATTTGCGTCCTTATCGATGTAACATCCATGTGCCGCGCTGAAGGATGTGGCTGCAATTTCTCCTGGCAGGAGTTGGTAATTCGCCCATTGCGCCTTCTGCGGATTGTCGCCGAGGAATGCGACCGGGACATTGTCCTTGTCGAGGATGGTGACGCGTCCTTCCAATTCAGAGACCACCGCATAGTCCCCATGAAAACTTACCTGGCATGGCCGCCGTAGATGCAGAGTGATTGTGCGCACGAAATTTCCGTCGAAGTCAAAATGACAAAGCCGGCGGTTCTCACGGTCGCATACCAGCAGCAGCGGCTGGTCGTAGCGCGTATCGATAGCCAGTCCATGGCTGCAATCCAGCAAGCCCTCTGTCTTCCCCTTCCCTGCATAGCTTGCCTTGTACACTCCGTTCTTGTCGAACCTGAAAAGCCGCGAGTCCCCATAGCCGTTGGCGATGAAGATGCCGCCATCCGGTGCAGGGACTGCCGCTGTCAGCCGCCACTCGTTCGGCGCATTGAATCCGGCCTCCGGCGGCGCGGTTATCTTCTGCACGACCGTCCCATCCGTCTTCATCTTGACAAAGAGCCAGTTCTCCTTCGGCGTTCCCTTTTGTACCGTGGTGTAAAGGTACTCGTCGCCGCTCTCCTGCGCGTAGACCATGGAGTGGACCTCGGGATACTCGCTGGCAATCGTCTTCAACAACACGCCGTCCGGGCCATATACCAGAATCCCAGTCTCGCTCTGCGTGCTAAAATATACATGCCTGGCCTTGTCGGTGGCAATCCCTCCATGAGTACCTCCGAAAGAAGTCCCCGCCGGCAATTGTCCCCACCCCGAAACTAACTGGTAGGTCCACTCGCCATTGCCTGTTTGCATCGTTACTCCTTCAGGGCTGCCATGCAACTTGCTCGCCTCCGCCCGCGTTCCCGCCAGACCCGCCAGCGTAGTGGCTCCCATTCCAGCACAAAAGTTTCGCCGGTTGAAAACTCCAGTTACTGCTTGATTCGGTGTTCGGTTCATGGCGCACTCCTCGCAATCTGTTTTGTTACCTCCGCGTTAGGCGCGGGTTCGGCAGGCGTATTGTAAAGATAAATATGGCGCAGATTCTTCATCGAAGTTAGTGGAGCAATGGCCGCCTGAGTTACCTTTGTCCCACTTAGATTAAGATAAGTCAACTGCGACAGTGGAGCCAGCTTCGCAAGACCATCCCCGGTGACGGCCGTCCCTTCCAGATGTAGCGCGCGCAGATGAGTAAACCTACTCAATGTATCGAAACCCACATTCGTCACTGCCGTGCGCCCCAATTCCGCTTCCACTATATAGGGTGCAAACTTCTGGAACTGCGCAAGCTGCGCGTCACCAAAGCTTCCCGCAGCATCCGCCGTATTCAGAATCAATCCATCCGCGGGCTTGCTCGAAACCGGTATAAGTTTTGCCCCCTCGCCTTTCTCCATCTGCCGGACCTCGGGCATCAACCCGCTATAGTCCCCAACCGGCTGCAGTGGCTGCTCCTTCGGCTCTTCGCTGATCGCGATTCCTGCCAGTGAGGTCGCGGCAGGCGATGCCCCCTGCTGAATCCATGCCCTGATCCATGCAATTTCCTCAGGCTTCAATGGCGGCCTGCCTTCCGCCGGCATAAAGTGTTTCTGATCCGGCGGAAGCGTCACGCGCTTGAGCAGCAAGCTCTTCTCTGGCTCACCGGCAATGATGACCGGTCCATCTTGCCCGCCCTTCATCAGCAGCTCATACGAGTCCAACCGTAAACCGCCATTCACCTTCCCGTCTCCATGACACGTAACACAATTCGCGTCGAAAATCGGGTTGATATGCTTCGCATAAAACGAGCTGGAGAGCGGCGCATTGGCCTGCACGGTCCCGAGCGTTGACAGGCGCTTCAGCGGCGCAGGCATGTATTCGGTGAGATAGTTGCTTCCGTGCGTGATGGAACCGCCCTGGTGCGCCGCCCACACCAGTACCAGTAGCACAGTGGCCAGCATCAGCGGATACACTCGCGGCACGCTTCCCGAAGTCCACCACGGTCGCGCCAGCAAACACAACAGCACGCAGATTGTCAGCGTGATCCCACCCCACATATGCCGCGTCACGCCCGCGCCTGCATTGCCGCCGCCATACGCGAGCAGAAACCCGAGCGTCAACGTCCCCAGGCAACTGATAAACCCCAGCCCCAGAACAAACCCCGCAGCCTCACGCAACACCGGCCTGAATCTTGCCGCGATCTCAAGCAGTGGAACCAACACGATAAGCCCGATCGGAAGATGTACCGCCAGCGGATGAAATCGTCCCAGAAACTGTTGCCAGTCAGCGTGAGGCCTTCCATCAAGCTTCACCAGCCAGGGCAGCAGCAGCAGCGCCGCGCTCACCTCCAGCGCGACGATCCACGCTACCCTTGTCGTTGTGCTTTTAGGAAGCAGTTTGTCAGCAAGAGCTGCCGCCCTTTGAAGAGTCTTCACGCAAGCAACCCATCGACCACGCTCGCGGGCACGGGCCCAGTCAGCTTCTGATCCAGCCCCTGGAACTTGTATGCCAGCTTGTTATGGTCAATCCCGAGGCAGTGCAGAATCGTCGCGTTGAAATTGCGAACATGCACCGGGTCCTTTACAACGTTGTAGCTGTAATCATCTGTCTCGCCATAGGTAATCCCCGGCCGCACGCCACCGCCAGTCATCCAGGTTGTAAAGCAGCGTGGGTGATGATCGCGCCCATAGTTTTCCTTCGACAACCCTCCCTGGCTATAGACGGTGCGCCCGAACTCTCCCGCCCAGACCACCAGCGTATCATCCAGCAATCCGCGCTGCTTGAGATCGGTGACCAGCGCATAACATCCGCGGTCCGTCTCCTGGCAAAGAACCGGTAACATCCCAGTTACATTGTCATGAACATCCCATCCACGCTTGTATACCTGAGTAAATCTGACGCCACGCTCCGCCATTCGCCGAGCAATCAGGCAGTTATATGCAAACGTTCCTGGTTCCTTTGCCTCCGGCCCATAGAGATCCCATGTCGACTGCGGCTCTTTGCTCAAATCAGCAAGCTCCGGCACTGACGTTTGCATCCGGTATGCCATCTCGTACTGCGCGATGCGCGCGTTCGTCTCCGGATCGCCTAGTTCCTCATATGTTTGCTGGTTGATTTGGCTCACCGCATCGAGCATCTTGCGGCGTACCTCGCGATCCACTCCATTCGGATCGGTCAGATAGAGCACCGGATCGCCCGACGAGCGCAACCCGACCCCCGCATACTCCGATGAAAGAAAGCCGCTGCTCCACAGCCGCGACGATACAGGCTGGTTATTCTCCTTGGTATTTACCTTAGTCTGCAGCACCATGAACGTCGGCAGATTGTCGTTCATGCTGCCCAGACCATAAGCAAGCCACGAACCCAGGCAAGGCTTGCCGGGGTTCATGTTGCCCGTATTCATCAGCATGATCGCCGGCTCGTGATTGATCGCGTCTGTATTCGTCGACTTGACAATCGTCAGGTCATCGACCATGCGCGCCGTGTATGGCAGCAGATCACTCACCCACGTTCCCGTCTTGCCATACCGCTTGAACGCCCAGTGAGAAGGCGCAATAGGAAACCGCGCCTGCCCCGCTGTCATACCCGTCAATTGCTGCGAGCCACGCACCGATTCGGGCATATCCTTGTCGTAAAGCGCCGCAAGGTTGGGTTTGTAATCCAGTATGTCCATCTGCGGCGGGCCGCCCGACATAAACAGGTAGATCGCCCGCTTGGCCTTGGGAGCAAAATGCGGCAACTTCAGATCTTGTTCGCTCAGAATTCCGGATTGACCATACGTGCTCGTGGCAGATGCGTCTCCCTTCATCGTCAGGTCGCCCAGCAGGCTTGCCATCGCCGCCCATCCCAGCACTTTTCCCGTCCGTCCCAGAAAGTGGCGGCGCGTCTCGAGCGCTGCCCACTCCTGCTTCAAGCCAGCAGGCACAGGAAGGTCCAGTACATTATGGCAATCCTCGGTATCGGTACAAAGCGGATGTTGCTTCATTCGACCTCCCTCAATTACTTCGTAACCGTCTCATCCAGGTTCAGCATTTCGCTTGCAACCATTGTCCACGCCGCCAGTTCAGGCGCCGGAATTGATGGATCGCTCCTGCTCTCGCCTACTGCGACCAGTTTCTTGGCTGCACTGGGGTCCGCCGCATAGTGCTTTGTCATCTGTGCCAGCGAATTGGTCAGCACGGATGCCATTCGTGGCGGCGGATCGTGCGAGAGCAGTATATCTCCCATAAGATTGATGCGCCGCTGCGGCTGGTTTCCGCCTTCCTTGATCACTCGTTCAGCCAGCGCCCGCGCAGCCTCAACCCACTGCTCATCATTCATCGTCACCAGCGCCTGTAGTGGCGTGTCTGTCCGCTGCCGCCGCGTGCACACTGCATCGCGCATCGGTGCGTCGAACGTATCCATATCCGGCATTGTCGCCATTCGCTTCCAGTAGGTATACATGCTACGCCGGTAAAGCGCGGCCCCGTGTTCCTGCTTGTAATTGAGCGTATCGCTTGCGGGAAAACCCACCTGCTCCCACACATTCGCGGGCTGATACGGCTTCACGCTGGGACCGCCAATTCTGTTCACCAGCAGTCCTCCTGACTCGAGAGCAATATCCCGCAGCATCTCCGCATCCATGCGGAAGCGAGGCCCATGCGCAAGCAGCAGGTTCTTCGGGTCTTTCGAAAGCTGCTCAGGAGTCGACTTCGAACTCTGCCGGTACGCCGCTGACATCTCCATCAGCTTGTACATATGCTTCATGTTCCATCCGCTCTCACGGAACTCGACCGCCAGCCAGTCCAGCAGTTCGGGATGCGAAGGCCGCTGCCCCATGATCCCGAAGTCTTCCGTCGTCTCCACCAGCCCGACCCCGAACAGCTCGTTCCACATCCGGTTCACGGTTACCCTCGCCGTCAGTGGATTGTCGGCGCTTACCGTCCACTTCGCCAGCGCAAGCCTATTGTGAGGTTTACCGGCCGGCAAGGCGGGGAGAAAATGCGGCGTATTCGCTTCCACTCTTTCTGTTCGCGCGGTATACACACCCCGCGTCAGCACATTCGCGTACGCTATCGAAGGCTTTTCCCACGATACCTGGGTGAGGGCGCCTCCCTCTGAAAGCTTGTCGAGTTGCGCATCCAAATGATCGATCTGGCTCTGAATCTCCCGGAATGACTTATCAATATTGTTGAAGTAGTAGTCGCTCACCGCATGCCATTGATCTTCACTCCACTCACTCGCAGGCTTGCACGTCACCTCCGCGACATAATCCTCATAAGGAAGCCTCTTCGCTTCCTCCGCCGTCAGCGCGCGCTCATACAGGCGAATATCCTGATAACGCGTGTCCCGTGTTGGATTTTCGTCGGGATATCTCCAACCCAGTTGCATCGGAGCCTGTGTCCGAATTGTCGCGCGGCCAAGCTTATCTATAACGGCTTTGGTCGCAACTAACTCTCCATTCACATAGATCCTGATACCGGATGCCTTGCCCGATCCGTCGTAAGTAAATAACACATGCTTCCAATAACCGTCGAGTGGCAGAGGATCGACCGTCGAAACCTGAATTTCGACCTTCGGCGTCTTATCCACGGGCATCTTTGGAGACGGCTTCTTCTGCGCCTCTGTTTTGTCTTTTGGCTTCTTGTCGGCTGTCTTCTTGGGCGCAGGCTTGTTGGGCGCCAGATCTTTGGCAGTCAGATCCGCCGGTGTTGGGTATTGAAAGACTTCCTTCGTGGCGCCATACTTCTTAAACGGCACTTCGGAGGGCGTCAGCTCCTTCGGTGATTCATTCACCAGTTCGACGCTAACGATCCCTTTCCTGATGGAGAGATCCCACCCCCGGTTGTGCTGGGTTGTATCCATCTTTGAAATCAGGGCGCCAGAGGCATTCTCCAGGGTATAGTTGGGCGCGGTGCGCAACATCAGCCATCCGCCCGAAGAAAACGCCTGGCTCCATTCGTAGTCACCGGTCTGGCCCAGCATTACCCGCGTGTTGGTGTCCATGCGGAAGTCAGGCCACAGCCAGGTCGTCTCACCCCATTGCGGCTTCGACTTGCCGATGGGAAAGCTGGCCGGCTGAGCATTTGGCGCGCTGTTCTTCAGCATTTCGCCTCCGCCTTCATCCAGGCGTAAGCGAAGCATCAGCTTATCTGCGGAGACGGGCTGCGCCAGGCTCTGCCGCGACTGTAGCCACCGCTCCACCAGAACGCGCTCCTGCAACCGCGCGGCACTCAGTTGGCCGGTAAGCTCTGACCTCTTCGCCAACACCCGGTTGTACGCTTCCTGATTCTCTGCCCTCGGAATGCGAACAACCGGCGCCCAAACCGGCCGGTCATCGTTAAAGGGCTTCTCATTCAGGTTGTTAAAGAACGCGGTCAGCGCATAAAAATCCTTCTGGGTGGTTGGATCGTATTTGTGATCGTGACAGACGGCGCAACCAACAGTGAGGCCCATAAATGTGGCGCCGAAGGCCTCGGCGCGTTCCCGCGCAATGTTCACGCGCAGCTCTTCCGGGATGGTTCCACCTTCGTTGCTGCTCACGCCAAGGCGGACGTATCCGCTGCCGATCAGCGGATCGAGATTCCTGGCCGGCAACAGGTCCCCGGCTATCTGCTCCATGGCAAACTGATCGAAAGGCTTGTTGCTGTTGAACGACCGTATCAGATAGTCGCGGTACGGCCAGATATCACGGCTGTTGTCGTAATGAAGCCCGTAGGTATCGGCATAGCGCGCATAATCCATCCAATAGCGTGCCCGCTCTTCGCCAAAACTCGGCCTTGCCAGCAGCCGATCCACCAGGCGCTCATAGGCCTGCGGCGACGCATCCTTTTCAAACGCGCTCACCTCCGCGGGAGTTGGCAACAATCCGGTCAGGTCCAGCGTCACTCGCCGGATCAATGTCGCTTTGTCCGCTTCCGGCGATGGTTGCAGCCCTTCCTTCTTCAGCCGCGCCAGAATAAACACATCGATCGGCGTTTTGGCCCAACTATCGTTCCGGACTGCAACAGGAAGTGGAGGCTTGATGGGCTTTTCAAACGCCCAGTGCGGCCGATAAACCGCGCCCTCCTTCACCCACTCTTTGAGGGTTGCGATCTCCTCCGGCTTCATCGGCTTCGCTTCGCCTTGCGCAGACTGCGGCATCAGGAAGTGAGGATTCTTTGACTCGATCCGCTTGATCAGCTCGCTCTGCTCAGGATGTCCTGGAACAATCGCGTCGGGGTGCCCAGGCCGCTTTTTGAACGCCGATTCCTCCAGGTCCAGCCTGAGTCCCGCCTTGCGCATTTCCGGGTCAGGCCCGTGACAACTGAAGCAGTTGCTGGCCAGAATCGGCTGCACGTCCTGGTTGAAATCAAGATGCTGCGCAGTCCCCACGTGCGCTTGCCTGTTGTGACAGCCCAATACCATCCCCAGCAGTGCTCCGGCAAGAAGAAGCGCAGGCCTGTGACTAGCTATCTTATTAAAAATAAAATGGTTATTGTCGCTCGTCGCCAATTGGAACCTGCTCCTTTTTTGTGTTCCGCTATCCATCATTGACGAGCTTATTGGATTTGAGTTCTTACCGCGTTATTCCCGGTTCTTGGCGTGCTTCGATGATCCTGAACAACCGGTCCCAATGCAGCCGAGACTCGGTCCGTTCCCGAGTTTGATTGTTGTTAGCATTTCATCCAACGATGAACATTGTCTAGAGGGTACATGAGGAGGTGAAGACAGAGGAGCAATAGTTCAGGCTATCGCGGAAAAAACCCTGTATCGGCGATCCATCCTTCCTCTGTGACTAAATCTGAAAGGATGTGCTCCGCATATTTAACGAGCACTGCGCAATTCAGCGCCCACTGCCAACAATTCCTGCATTTTTAAATAAACTCCATTGGTCCATCCAAACCCTATCACATTCTCTTTATATCCCGCGGTTACATGAACCTCGGCGTCTCCTGCGACTACGTTATACTTCTCACGCATGGTCGCATCGCGCGCAAAGTTATAGTCGATTGTACATACAAAGGCTTTTGCAATTCGGAGGGCATCGTCGAGATATCCATAATTTCTCAACGCTTCCACTACGAGCCAATTGCAAGGCGCCCATCCATATGGCTCATCCCACTGCATGCCGCTTTCGGTTGGGCTCATCGCCAGCCCGCCGGATCGTTCAAATATATGAAGTTTCTTCCTGAGCGACTCGGCCTGTTCTTTGGTTGCCAAACCTGCCCACATGGGATAGTAGGTGGATAGATATCTATATCCTGAAGGTAGCTCGCGAACGAAATTATAGTCCATAAATAACCCCTCATCCTCTCGCCATAAATATTTATGGATTGCAGCCTCGCGATGTTTTGCCTGCATGTTCCAATTCTCCTCTTCGGTTTCATACTTGAGCTCTCTTGCAAGGCAGGCCATATCACACTCGTAACGGTAGAGCAGGCTGTTCAGGCATACGGGCGCAAAATGGTGCGTCAGCCCGCAGAACGGGCCAAATCGAAAACTGCAATCGAATCCGGACTCCCTCATGGCGCGATCCCCCAGATAAAAGTCTTCAGTAAGGCTATAGCTCTTCACGCTGGCGCGCTCGCGCATGACTCCAGTCCTCGGACTAGCAATCCCTTCAGCATTGTGAGCGCCGGATTCTGAATCCATCTGGTGACGGTTCCTGATAAGATACCCCGGGTCTTCTAAAGCGTTCGTGAGAAGCCAATTGATTACATCGTGAAAATATGTGTCATGATCGGCAAATTCCGGAACTGGCCCGGTTTCCAGGTCAAAGTAGCGGGATAAGCCTGTGCTCCCCGCAAAATGATGCGGTTGCGTCCATGTTGCGTGATACCTTGCTGCGAGCTGATACGCATCTTCTAGCCAGACGAGTGCGGTCTCATGGTCTTGAAAGCATTCCTTGCACTCGTATACAGAGCGAATCGTTGCTGTAAGAAATGGAGGTTGCGAACGAGTGAGATAGTAAGTTCGATTTGCATTAAGAACAGTGCCGTAATATTTAATCTCAAAAAGCTGATTATCCACCATCCCCTTTGCAAGATCGTACAGTCCACTACTAATCAACCCCAGGACAATAAAGTGGCTGTCCCAACCATACATTTCGTTAAAACGCCCTCCAGGAACCACATATGGGTTTGGGAGGTAGAGCAATCCCGGAGTGTGGAGGTCCTCCGGCTTCACATCTCCCATTCGCTGAATTTCACATGGTAACGAAATCACTTCGACATGAGACCGATCATGCAACTGGGCCACTTCTTCGGTAACTGCAAAGCCCGCAGGCAGGTAAAGCGCAGGCTGAGCCATCACTTTAACATCCACGAGGGAAGAGTACCTGTTCATGGAACGTGTTAGTGTCGCCCAGCTCTTCAGGATATAGGAGGTTGTCCGGCTGTCATCAAGCAGGCCACTGCGTCCACCTGGCTTGGATTCAGAAACCGATTTTAAATCTTTACTCAGTGTGAACTCCTTTGCAAAACCACAATCAATAGACAGCGTTAGCCTGGATTGGTAATACAGGCATATCCGATATCCTTTTAAATCGAACAGATTCGATCATTGCAGAAGAACAAGCGACCAGGCAGCGAGAAAGTTGCGCAGTTCAGTTGGAGGGCGAAGCCAGAGTTGCGCGGAACTGGGCGCCCATTGTTGCCGCACCAACACCCCAAGCCCCCTGGCGCCGAGAGCTTGAAAAGCGTCTTCGTCGGTCGAGTCATCTCCAAGGTACGCAACCGGAGAATCACCCGGCAGTTCTGTCAACAGCTGTAAAACCGCGTCCCCTTTGTTGCGGCCGGCGCGCAGTTCCACTCCTCCGTCAAACAGCAGCATCTGTATACCGGGAATCTCTGCAAATGGGCGAAACAGATCCGCGTAGCTCGTTTGCGCCGATTGAATTGACTGCGCGGATGCGCCTCTCCAGTGCATCGCAATTGCATTCCATTTTTCTTCGACTCTTATTCCAGGTTTCAATGGCATTGAGTGAATCATTTGCCGAGCTTCAATCAGTGCTTGTCTTTGCTGTGGAAGCAATTCATTTCGTACAAGTTGTCCGTTTGGAAAAAGCCGCTCGGCGCCATGTGCGCCAAATATTTCCAAGGGGGTGCGCAAGGCAAGTTGCCGCCTGACATCAAGAGCCGGCCTTCCACTGACAACAACAATTCTGGTACGGCCCTCGTCCTGAATTTCCTGCAGCAATTTCCGAACTCCGGACCACGGCCGAACCTTCGCAGGATCGATGCGAAAGGGCGCCAATGTTCCGTCAAAGTCCAGCATCAATGCGCTTTCGCGCGAGACAGCCACGGACTGCAGAAAGTCTCTTACATACAACTTGGGAGCTGCCTTTGCATTGATCACCTCGGACTCCATCAGCATTCCCATAAATATGCCTCATTCTCTTTTGCAATTGCTCAAGCAAGCATCCGTTGAGACCGATTCATGGCAACAGCTAATATCTCATCATCGAGCCGCACGGCACAGAGATCGGTCAGAATATTCGACGCCCACCGATACACATTGTGCTCTCTTACCTGCTGCCGCATACGCTCCATCCGCAGCCGCCGTTCTTCCCGGCTCATTTGCAGACCGGTATGAATTGCTTCGCTCACCTGCACTATATCGTAGGGATTCACAAGAAGAGCATCTCCCAGTTCCTGCGCGGCTCCGGCGAACCGGCTTAACACCAGAACACCATCGCAGTCATTGCGAGCTGCCAGATACTCCTTCGCTACCAGGTTCATTCCGTCATGCAACGAGGTAACAAGGCACAGGTCGGCAGCCCTGTAATAGCGCGCAATCTCCTCGTGACTGCATTGACGCTGGATCAGTATCACCGGCTTCCACTGTGAAGTTTGAAAACGGCGGTTGATGCGCTCAACAGTTTCCTCGACCTGGATGCGCAAGTTTGCGTAACTCAGTATGCGTGTTCGGCTGGGAGACGCGATTTGAACAAATACGAATTGTTCCATATACCATGGATGCTCTTCGAGCAGGTTCTCAATCGCCAGTAACCGCTCCACGATGCCCTTGGTATAGTCCAAACGGTCTACCCCGAGCAGGAGATGCATGCCTTCTATGCCAAGTTCGCGATGCAAAGGACTCGCTCCGACCATCGGCCTGATTTCAGATACTTTGAGGATATCTTCATTGCCCGCATAACCAATGGAACCATTGGATCCGTTTGTTTTGTTTTCTGCAATTGCGGTTTGTTTGGTTTCCTGTATGCCAGCCGTGTCAACATTGTGTTCATCCCAGGCCACACTAATCGGGTAGGGCCGCACTGCGGAATGATGTCCTTTGCGCCGGATGCTGAAGTGTTCCCAATCCGTTCTTGACTCCAGCACCCGATCAACCGTTGCGAGAAAATTATTGCAATGAGACTGGAGGTGAAAGCCGATGACGTCGGCGGATACAATTCCATCCACCAACTCGGCTTGCCAGGGACATATCGCGAAGGCTTCCGCAGTGGGCCATGGAATATGCCAAAAGATCGCCACTCGCGCATCGGGCCTGGCATGCTTGATGATTTGCGGCAATAAAGCGAAATGATAATCCTGAACGAAAATCACGGGATGCTCGGTGTCGCGCATTTCTTCAACAAGAACTTCGCCAAACTTTTTATTTACGCTTTGGTAGTAGGTCCAATCGCTGGCGCGGAAGATAGGCCGTGTATGCGCAATGTGACAAAGCGGCCACAGGCCCTCGTTTGAGAAACCTTCATAATAGCCGGCTTCTTCTTCAGGGCTCAGCCAGACCCGTCGCAAAGTATAGCGCATATCATCTGGGGGTACACGCAGCCGGTCATGCGAATCTACGAATCCGGCATCTTCGCTACCGCTGCCGTGCGCAATCCACGTCCCATCGCAAGCCTGCAGAATAGGCTCAATCGCCGTTACCAACCCGCTTGGCGGAACTATGCATTCAGTCCCGTTTCCACCCTTCACATGCATATACGGCTCACGATTTGAAACGACAAAGATCTTGCCGTTGCCTAAACGCTCGCGTACATGCACAGCCAGCCGATCCGCCGTCCAAACATGCTCCGCCGCATCGCGGAGACGGGCTTCAGTTTCAGCCGCCACTCGCGCACGATTCAGATTTTCAGTTAGGAAAGTAACTTCTTTCGCCAACGGCATCAGGTATCCAAACTCGGTTGCACCGTCCTCGACGTCAGCTTCGCCATGCCGCACCCGGCGCAGCCACTCAACAGCGCGCGTGAGAGGCAGTAGCAGGAACCAGCGAACCATGACCAGCGTTACCACCACAACCAGAATCACCAATGCCGCGATGCGTAAAAAACTTCTCCGCCAAACTTCGTATCCATCAACGCGAATATAGTCCGCGTCGACCAGCATCAGCAACATACCGACAGTGCGATCTCCGTTGTGCAATGGTATTGCGTCTTCGTACCACAGCCGGGTCGAAGAGCCGGCATTTGCGCCTTGATTGCCGGCGTCGGCTTTACTCGCCCCGGCCCGGCTCTGATCATCCTGAATTTTGACAAAGGCGCTCGTTTCCTTTCCAGTGGAAAATGCGCGCTTTAGAAATTCAGCATGAATGTATTTCAGCGGAAGAACATCGCCAGTAGATGCAAGTAGCCCACCATCCTCGTCAAAAACCGCGAGGCTGGGTTGATCAGGATGCTGGCGCAGGCGCGCAAGTATTGCTGGCCAGGCGATGGATGACCCCGTCATGAATTGTTCTTCGATCTGTGGTTGCAGGCTAGCACCGAACCACTGAGTCCTGCGCGCAAGTTCACTGCGCAAAGTGTGCCTATGCGCCAACACATCAAAGTAGGTGGACGCTACCGATATAAGCGTGATCCCAAGTAGCAGAGCCGCCACCAGTCGCAGTCGAAAGAAATGCATGTTTCTTCTCCTTCGGGAGGTGACAATGAGTTTTGTCTACTAGCTTTTCTAGCTGGTTTTCGAGTTTAAAAACCAAGCCAGGAAGATGGAGATTGAAATTTTAGGATAGTACAGGCGCGAATGAAAGTTTGTTCCCAAATGCACACTCCTCTCCCGTCCCATAAGTGTTGTTGCAAGTCGTGCTCCAAACTGTAACTTCCGGTGAGCGAAGGAGTTAGCTAATATTTCGCTGGAAATAGACGGCCAGCGGCCAGCAATATTTACCTTGCTGAGTGTAAAAATGTACCCGGTACATTATCCATAGAGGAGGGGAGCACTTCCAGGAGAGGTGTTTCTGGCAAGGAAGCACCAAGATTGGCGCAGACGCATGGTAGAAAGGTAAGCTGAGAAGCAAGCCAAAATCTCCCACTTTTTGGCGGGCGCATACTACCATTTGAGTCGAAAAACCATATGCACAACAACGTCAAGGTCCTGATTGTTGAAGACGAGCCCCACGCGCTGACCGGGCTTGCGGAGCTGATCTCCGGGTGGGGATATCGCACCGAGACGGCACGCGACGGCGTCGAAGGCTGGGAAAAGGCACTGTCCTGGAATCCAGCCATAGTGGTTACCGACCTGAAGATGCCACGGATGGATGGCATAGGCCTGCTGACAAAACTGGCTGAGGAAGGATCGGGACTCAACTCCAATATTGCAATGGTGGTGCTCACTGCGATGGGCTCGATTGAACTGGCCGTGGACGCCATGAAGTTGGGCGCATACGACTTTCTGCAAAAGCCGGTGGATGCTACGCGTTTGCGTACCATCCTGGCCAACGCTACGCGTCAACGCGAAACCGAAATTGAGCTGGAAGTGGCGCGTCGGCGTTTGCGCGAAACCGGCGTACTGGGAGAATTGGTGGGCAGCTCTCCACAAATGCGGGAGATCTTTGCGCTGATCGAACAGATTGCGCCCTCCAACGTAGCGGTGCTCATCACCGGCGAGAGCGGCACCGGGAAGGAACTGGTGGCGCGCACCCTGCATAATCTCAGCCCCCGCAAGAAGCATCCCTTTGTTGCGGTCAACTGTGCCGCCATTCCCGAGACTCTTATCGAGAGCGAGATTTTCGGCCACGAGAAAGGCGCATTCACTGGCGCGGCCGAACGGCGGGCCGGATGCTTCGAGCTTGCTTCAGGCGGCACGTTGCTGCTGGACGAACTTGCTGAGATGCCCGTGGCCACACAAGCCAAGCTGCTGCGCGTAATTGAAGAGCGCAAACTCCGCCGGTTGGGCGCGCGCACAGAGCAGGAGATTGACGTACGCATGCTGGCCTCTACAAATCGAGACCCCGAAACTGCCATCACCGAGGGCCGCCTGCGCCCCGACCTTTACTATCGGCTCAACGTCTTCCATATTCCCATGCCTCCGCTGCGCGAGCATCTTGAAGATCTTCCCGCCACCGCAGAAGCTATGCTGGAACAGATGAATCTGAAACATGGCCGGCGAGTTTCCGGTGTGGCCGCGTCCTTGCTGGACCGGATGATGGCCTATAGCTGGCCTGGCAACGCGCGCGAGTTGCGCAATACCATCGAGCGGGCGGTCATCCTTTGCCCGGATGGGGCGCCGCTCGATGCCGGCCATCTGCCTCCGGGTTTTGGCAAGGGCCAGATTTCCGCCGCGCAGGTCAGCGATGCCAGTATGGTGCCAATCCACGTAGGATCCACCGTAGACGATGCCGAACGGCTGTTGATTCTGCGCACTCTTGAAGCTACCGGACAAAACAAGACACGCGCAGCGGAGATTCTGGGCGTGAGCCTCAAGACCCTCCATAACAAGCTCAAGCTATACAGTCAAACCCCTACCGACCGGCAAGGTTGAGTCATGCGCCTGAAGACCAAACTCGTTCTTGCCATCACCGCCCTGGTATTTCTCATCTCCGGGGTACTCTCGCTGGTCTACGTGAGCCAGCTTCTCCACTCCGCCGTTCAGCAGTCCTACGAGACCAACCGCATGGTCGCCAACCAGATTCTGTTTGCCCTGCGCAACGCTCTGGAGGCTGGACTGAAGGACCAAACGGTGGACCCAGACAATCCGGCCCAGTTGCGCAATCTCGAGGCCGAGGCCGTCCGCAACAATGCTGCCCTGCAAGCAGTGGTTGAATCGGTCAACCGTTATTCGCTCACCGTCTATGACATCAACATAGGCGACAGCAGGTCCAGCACACTGCTCAGCACCAATCCCGACAATGAAGACCAGCCTTTGCCCATCCGTCCCGACTTGAGCCAGCTCATCGACGCCAATCCCATTCGCTTGATGAGAGAAGTCTTCGGTCCGCCCCGCGTCTTTAACGTAGTGGTGCCGCTGGAGCGCAACGGCCAGCCATTTATCACGGTAAACGTTGGCGTACGCACCACATTTCTGCGCGCCGTCTATCAGCCGTGGCTCAACGAAGCAATCACGCTCATGGGATTTGTACTGGGAACGGCACTGCTGGTGGCCTTTCTCCTCAGTAACCTGGCCCTGCACCCCATGGAGCAGATCAGCCGGCAACTCGACGTCTTAACTATTGCAGGCGAGACGGCAGGCGATGAAGAAAACGATCGCAGGCAGGACATGGCTGCCCACGTCTCCAGCAAGATTGAGCGAATCGGCAAGCGCATCCGCAATGTGGAAGAGGTTTTCTCCACTTTGCAGGAAAATCTAAATCGGATTCTCGGCAACCTGCAGGATGGAATCCTTCTCTTCACCGGCGACGGGCGCGCCGTGCTTGTCTCAGAGGCTGCGAGGCGCTTTCTGCCTAACGAGAAGAACAGCATTCTGGGACTGCGCGTGGAGGAGATCTTTGATCGCACCACGGTACTCGGCCTGGCTATTCGCGAGGCCTTCGATGCCCGCATCCCCCTCATCCAGCAGGAGATTCTCACCGAGACCGGGAGGCGGGTTCAGGCGTCGCTGGATTTTATTCACGATGACGAGAACCGCCAGGGGCTGGGCACGCTGGTTACTCTGCACGACCAGGAATCGGCCGAGGAAATCGAATCCGAACTCGAACTCTCCCGCCGTATGGCGGCTATCGGCAGGCTCACTGCCGGCGTCGGCCACGAGGTCAAGAATCCCATCAACGCCATCGTGGTTCATCTGGCGCTGCTCAAGAGCAAACTGAGTGGAGCCAGCGCCCCTGCCATCCGTCACCTCGAAGTGATCGATTCGGAAATTCACCGCCTTGACCGGGTGGTCCAAATGCTGGTGGACTTCTCCCGGCCTGTGGAACTCAGACTCCGCGAGCAGGATCTGCGTTCGGTCATTGGCGACATGCTGGAGTTGGCCACGGCGGAGCTTTCCACGCGTAATGTAACTCTGGTCAGCCGCATGCCTCTAAATCCGCTCCCGGTCAATATCGATGCCGACCTCCTGAAACAAGCGGTGCTGAACGTGATTCAAAACGGCGCCCAGGCCATGCCGGAAGGAGGCCAACTCGAAGTCGTCCTTGAGGTGGACAGAAAATCTGTATGGAAGACCGCTGTCCTGCGCATTTCCGATCAAGGCCCCGGCATTCCCGACGATATCCGGGAGAAAATCTTCGACCTTTATTTCACTACGCGGAGCCAAGGCAGCGGCATCGGTCTCGCCATGACCTATCGCATCCTACAGTTGCACCACGGCAGCGTTGAAGTAGAATCGAAGTCAGACCATGGCGCGGTCTTTCTGCTCCGTATTCCACTCGCCGCCACGGAATGGGGACGCAAGAATCTTCCTCCGGCGAACGTTTCAAATTAGAAAAGGTTGAATTGGATGAAGTTGCCTGCAAGAAGTGTCGCGTGGCTTCCGCTGTTGTTGCTCACGGCGTGCTTCCACACGAACAGGCGCCAACCGGTTCAGGAACTTCCTCCAGAGATCAGTGACACCCCAAAGTCCGCTCCTGCCGAAACTCCCAAGACCACTCCTGATTCTGAGATGACTGTTCCCAACACACCGCCTCCCACGTCCGATGTCTCCGCCCAGACGCAGCAGACGCCAAAGCCGGTGATCAAGCCGAAGAAACCGGTGAGCAGGAATGAACAGCAAGCCGGAAACAATACCGCGCAATCCTCCCACAATACCCAGCAAGCTGCAAACGGCAGCCCTGGGGTGAGCGCCATTGGGCAGCTCTCCTCGGGGGATCATCCCGATCTGTGGCGCGAAACAGTGGACTCGATCACGGCTACCGAGCGCGGGCTGAATGAAATCCACCGCACGCTAAGCAAGCAGGAACAAAAGACAGCCGCCCAGATCAGAGAGTTCCTCAAACAGGCCAAGGAAGCACTGTCCTCCGGAGACGTGGATGGAGCGCACACTCTGGCCGCCAAGGCCAAGTTACTGCTCAGCGAATTCAGCCATTAGCGTCCGGTAAAACGGAATTCCAACTTCACTGAATAAAAACGCGCGAACATGTAGAGAGAAAAATACCCGGCTCTGGTCTTTTCTTACCGGGTAGAAAATACACGCTCCTCGGAAAATCTACATTGCCGGCAGGCTTGCAGGCCCCATTGCACCATCCGGCCCGCACGACTTTTCTCCTTTAAACCACACAATCTAAATAGACTAACGATTTCAGTGGAAAAGCGGCCCATCTGGCCCAACTGTTGCATATTCACAAGGATATGAAAAGCCAATTCACGACCTCAGCCCCGTTCTCAGGCAAGCTGGCAGTACTTCTGCTGGCATTTGCCATCGGAATTCCCGCGCTAGCCCAGGAGGCGCAGCCAACCGATGATAACCAGAACGCGCCCCCTACTGCGGCACAAGAGCAATATTCGGCATCAGTCAACGTACCGAAACCGAAAGAGGGATTCTGGGGACACCTGAATCCGTGGGCCAGCAAGAAGTTTGTCAAAAAACAGACAGATCCCATTAACGACCGGCTCAGCGAACTGGATTACGTGAACGCAAAAAACACCAGAGATATTCGGGATGTGGATGGCAGGGCTCAGGCGGGCATCCGCCGGGCGCAGTCTCGCGCCGATGCTGCCAACGAATTGGCTACAACTGCCGGTGCCCAGGCACAGCAGGCTAACTCGACCGCGCAGAGCGCGTCAGGCCATGTCAACCAGTTAAACAGCACTGTGAACGGCAGCGACCAGTACCAGCCGGTCACTGAAGCCGAAGTAAAATTCCGCAGCGGGCAGCCTGTGTTGTCGCTCGCGGCTCGCAAGCAACTCGACGACCTGGCTTCCAGCGTCGCCGGCCAGCAAGGCTACATTCTGGAGATGGAGGCGCATTCTCCTCTTTCCGGCGGCGCCGGCATCCAGAGTTCCCAGCGGCTGGCTGAAGCGGTCAAGCGCTACCTCGTCGCACAACATGAAATTCCCGTCTATCGTTTGCACGCAGTGGCTCTCGGCAACGCACGCAACAACGCCGATGGAGACGCCAAACCTGTGCGAATCAGCAGCGTGCACATCCGGTTGATGGAGAATAGCCTGGCGGCCAAGGGAACAGCATCCCCCCAGAGTGCTGATTCCCTGACCAATACGGAGCGACCCTAAGCCCGCAAACCCCCTCCCCAGGGGTATTCAGTCCTGACGGTCGCACGCCGTTGGCCGCCAATAATCTCTCGCAACACGCACGAGAGAACCAAGGCAATTTAGCCCCCCGCACCTACGGGGGCTTTTTTTTGTACTGCAAAACTCCGGAAAATTGATCATCTGCGGACGGCTGCTATCTACGGTTTGCGAAAGCACTATGGCCGAGATCTATAAGCAGCCCGGAGTAGCCGCCACGCCTTCCACTTTATGCTTACTGCTCTCTTTAATCCGTTTTGCCTTCTTGAATCGTCGTATAAGTTAAAGCTTCAGTGCGTTACAATCGTCAGTCATATGAAATTAATCTCGACTTCCGGGGTGAGAATATGAAAAAGTCGGACGCGAGCCAAGGCCAGTCACCATCGGAGCTCATCTCGAATAGAATCGTCGAACTAGGGGACTGGCGCGGGGAAACCCTCAGCAGAATGCGCAAGCTCGTCAAGGAAGCAGATCCGAGCGTCGTCGAGGAGTGGAAGTGGATGGGCACTCCGGTCTGGTCGCACGACGGCATCCTCTGCACTGGCGAAACCTACAAAAAAGTCGTGAAGCTTACCTTCGCCAAGGGAGCGTCTTTGAAGGATCCGGCTCGTCTCTTCAACTCGAGTCTTGACGGGAACGTACGCCGCGCGATCGACATCCACGAAGGAGAAGTAGTAGACGAATCCGCCTTCAAGGCGCTCGTTCGCCAAGCGGTAGCCCTCAACAGTTCTGGAAAGTCGAAACCTTCGAAGAAAGTGAAGTCCTAAGGGATTCCATCCTGTACAAGTCTGGCATCGTGTTGGAGGAGGTATCCTTCCGCCCGAGCGTACCCTATAAGCATCCAAACATGAACAGGTCCGACCCGCATCACGGATCGGACCTGCTTGGCAAATCTGTACTGAGGTTTGCCGGCATGCAGAGTATATTCAGCAGCTGCGCCGAAGTTATACTCTGGCAAATTGCTGATCGGCCAGGACAGCTCTGAGCCGCGGCCTGTGCACCTGAATACGGTCCTTGTAATCGATGAGGCCCAGATTGCGGAAGCGGTTCATAAAGTAGCTTACGCGAGACCGGGTCGTGCCGATCATCTCCGCCAGGGTTTCCTGTGTAATCGGGGGAATAAGGGTTTGCTGTTCGCCGGGCTTTCCAGATTCCGCCATCATAAGCAGAGTACGCGCCAGGCGCTTTTCACAGGTGTTGAAGATCTGATCCACAAGATCTGCCTGGGTACGCATTCCGCGACCCACAAGGTACGACAGGAACCGGTCACAAAACGCCGACTCCTGATGCATGAAGCGGATAATCTCTTCCCTGCTGATCTTGAGCGCGATGCAGGTATTCACAGCCGTGGCAGTTGCCACGCGCAAGCCGGGCTCTGCTACTAGCGAATCCTCTCCAAAGAAGTCTCCCGGATAGAGAAGAGTGATGGTGGCTTGCTTGCCGTTTGCGGAAACGACAGTAAGTTTCGCGCGACCTTCCTTCAGATAAAAGATGGAATCCGCGGGATCAACCTGAGTAAAAAAGGCCTGCTCAGGCTCCAGTTCAACGATTCGACGTCCAAGACCCACGTTTGAAAGAAATGCGGGGTCAAGCGCCTTGTTTTTCTTGTCGCTCATCGACATACTCCCTCCTTGTAGGCATTTGTTCAAATTGAATTGTTCTTGCATGGGGAAGTTACTATGACGCTACACATTGACTTACATTGACTGGAGAGCAAGTAGGCAATTCTTCAGTCGTTCAGAGCGTACTTATTCTCATTTCAGTGCTGCGGGCGCCAAAGCAATGAATCGCGCAGACCTTGGCCCCCGCAATTTTTCGCGGACCTACCACGCATTCGCAGTTTGGCTCGCAGTATCGGTCATATTCGACAGCAAACGAACCTCCACGCGCCGGTTCTGCTTTCTTCCTTCAGACGTGGAATTTGAAGCAACTTCCTTGTCCTTGCCGATGCCTATCAAATAGAATCGGTGCGGGGCGACCTCATACTTTGACGCCAGGTATTGCACCACCGCATCCGCTCTACGCTGGCTCAGCTCATAGTTGTATTGGGCCGGCCCGGTAGAATCGGTTCCTCCGGTCACTTCCAGGATGTAGTTCTTGGCCGAACCAAGCTGCGCGGCAAAGCTGTCTAACTGGCTGCGGCCATCTTCGATCAGATTCGCCTTGTCGAAGCCGAAGGTCACAGTCACATTGCCCAATGCCTTGTAATTGTCCAGCCCTTTCACCACGCTGTCCAGCGTATCCGCACGATGCACAGCATCGTTGGCTGCAATATCAGCGTCGCCGGCTGACTTGCTGGCGCTCTGTGCGTTCTGGTTAGCATTGTCCGCCGAGCCCTGCGCATGATTGATGCCTGCCTGCGCACGGTCATCCACGTCGTGAATCTGACTGTTGTTAGCCGCCGTCTGAGTATCCAGTTGGTCGGCATGCTCCACCAGCGGCGCTGTCTGATTGCGTACATAGTTTTTGGTTGCACAACCAGTTATGCATGCCATGGCTACAATCGCAGTCAAACCGCCAACTGCAAATCGATAACTGCTCATTGTTTCATTCCTTTCTAACATTGTGTGGCTAGGATTCTGTTCATGGCTGCGCTGCTTTCCAGTGCAACCGCTTCTGGGTTCCTGTTTATGACCGCAGCAAGGCAAAGCAGCCCGTATGTATTTCCGCAAGCGCACTGCATTGCGTTGTTACCAATCAATCCGCACTCGCAGAGGTAACAGTTAGACACTGGAACGTGAATGGGAGTAATTGCCATCGGGGCTCCTCCATTCCTTAAACTTTTGCCGGCTAATCATTCATCGCCGGTCTCTACAGCAATACCCATCTGTTCAAAAGCATCTGTGGGGCCAAAACTTCAACCTGCATCAATACCATTGAAAATAAACATCTTTTGCCAAACAAAGCCTACCTGCATCCTGCTTCCGGCTATGTATTTTTTACGCGCTCATGGTAAGGATTGCTTGAATCGCCGGGCACAGGGATACCTTTTTTTCGGGCTTTGAAAAAACTACGAGCGAATGACGAGATTCAAATCAAGACACCGACAGAGGTAGACAGGTACAAGGTAGACTGGATACAGATCACTTTTCCTGGCGACGGCGGTATTGTATCTAATACGAAAGCTTCATCGCTAACTCTCGTAACATGCTATCCCTTTTACTATGTTGGCGCTTCTCCGGAACGATATATGGTTCATGCTCACAGGTTTCTGTGAACGGTGGGTTATATGTCGTGATCAATGTATCGTCAAAATTCCATCTAAGCGCAAAGATTAGCCTGGCGGCTTTGGGTTCGTTGGCGACCGCGTCAAAAAAGGAAGGGATTTCCAGCTGTAGACGGGATGCTGGATATTTTCGCGCCTGAGCCTGTGAGACTCGAGACCGCAGGACGGGAAATGATGAGCTGGATAAATTTCTCATTGCCGAGGTCTGCTTCATCGGCGAATTTCTTGTAGCTCTTCCAGTCTGCGACTGGAACTCTCTCCTCAAGAACCTCGACCCTGCGTTTGGCGTAGATGGTGCCGCTTTCGAAACGGTACGTCTCGTCATAGGTGCCCCAGGGGGACTTGATATGAACGGCAGCGGGCAACTCGGCGCCCCATCCGTCGGGGAGCTTCATGGCGGATGTTGAGATTTCGGTGCGGGGTGGTCCAAGAAAGATGGAGCTGACGGGTGGATCTGAATCCTCCGGACGAGGAAGGCTGACGGGGGCGACTTGGGGAACGATTCTGCGATGGTCCCAATCGCCGGCTTTTTCGCGCTTGTAGTCGTAACTGATTCTAAGAGGTTCAGTAGTATCTTCGGGGCGGGAAATATCGGGATGGCTGGTAGTGCCGGCGTAGCCCATGTTCAGAGAAAGCTGCTGGACTACTTTGTCATATTGATCAAGCGAAACCTGGTGGAAGGCAGCACGGGCTATCAACTCGCCGTCGCCGCGGAGAGTCAGCTCGATATGCGAATTGGATATTCCCGTCTCGTCCAGAGTGCCGACCGCATCCATTATCTGGATTGCCGGGAAAGGCAGGCTGTCGGGTGTGTGTTCAACCCAGGTGAGGCCGGAGTTGGGAACGACAAGAGCAGCTTTATCGCGGATCGCATAGCTGAGGACACGATAGGGGGCAACTTCAGTCGTGGAGTCAAGCCAGACGGGTTGACCGTCGACTGAAACCCCGGTGATGAGATGGGTGAAGGATTGAGGCGAGGGAACGGCCTCATTGAAACGAATTCCCGCGCCAATCAAAACTGCGGCGGGATGAAGGCCGAGATTTTCAAGCATGGCGGCCAGAAGGGTGTGCTTGTCCTTGCAGTCGCCGTACTGGTTCTGAAGAACTTCCACGGCAGTGTGAGGCTGGTAGCGGCCGATGCCGAAGTCTATGCCAATATACCGAATCTGAGTGGAAACATAGGCATAGACAGCGCGAACCTTTTCCTCCTGGGTGGCTTTGCTCGCGGTTAGTTCGGCGACTTTTGTCTTGATCTCGGGGTAGCCGGAGAGGATGCGGTCGCTTTCGAGAGCACGATACCATGCGCCCACTTCGTCCCAGTTCTTGAAGGTTGTCCATGCGACGGAGGGTAACTTCCCTTCCTTCTCTTCGATCTCTTGTTCGGCGGTCCAGAGCTGCTTCTTCTTGCAATCTTTTTCAGCTTCTGCTTCGGGCCCGACTGTGGGCTTCAATTGCGAGGTTTCCCAGCGGTAGATGCGTTCGGCGGAGGTGGTGGTTTCAACGGGCTTATTATCCAAACTCCATACATTGACGTACTGATCTTTGGATACGTGGAGCTCGATAGTCTCGGAAAGAACAACTGTATCCGAAACGAAGAATTCCTGCCCCCAAAACTGGCCAGGAGCCTCGGGCCTGGTGCGGATCACCTTTGCCTGCCATTCAAGATGATCTCCGGCGCGAAGATTGCGCACGGGAATCTGCAACTCCTTCAAGTCGCTGTAGAAGGGGGCTGCGGTGGTTACCGGGGTGGGCATTTCAATGGCTCCAGTCAAAGGAGTTTCAGTCAAGGAACCATCGGGCCGGCGGACGCGGACGTAAACTAGTTCAACGCGCTCAGAGCTGCTGGCATAGGGAATGTTCAGGATGCCGAGCTGGCGGACGGTGGCATCGGAGTTGACGCGTGCGGCAAAGGTGATTTGGCGAACGCCGGTGTCGTCGGCTGCCATGGTATCGATGTGTTCGACATGCTCGATGACGAGGGGTTCAGCAGAATAGTCGGGTGCAGCTTTGGGTGCTGCGGCTAGCTCGGATACAGCTTTTGGCACGACGGGCGACTCGTTTGCAGCTTTGGGCACTACGGATGATTCGGGCATAGCAGGCATTGAAGTCGCAGGAAGAACCGGTGCCTGTTGGTCGCTGGATGCAAGTACGCCCGTGGAGGACGTAAAGGCCTCATTTGAGATCAACTCAGTTTCGGTTCCGTCTTCAAATTTGAGGCGGGTGGTCATCAGCGCGTCCATATCTGCGCGCAACTTGCACAGCAACAAGTACTCAGCAATTCCGTTGGCTGTAGGAGTCATCAGCACGGCCAGGTATCTTGGCTTTTCCCATGTCCGATCCTTGAGAGAAGCCATTGAGCGCATGACCCAGAATTTATGTTTACCCGCCGAGAATGTGCCATACTCTGTGTTTTTGAGATTGTATTTTTTCCCCAGGTTGACGACCGCTCCGACCATCGCAAAATCAAGACTGTATCCACTCGTTGGAGAGCCGATGCAAGTCAGCGGGCATACATTCAGGATTACCGTCTGGGATTGATCTTCAGTCATTGCCACCAGCAGCGGTTGCCACCGGCGAGACTCTGGAACATTATTGGGAATGGGTTTCCCGGATGAATCTACCCTGTTCGCCGCCTCCCACTGTTTCGGGTCGTAAATCTTGAAGTTCGAGGGAACTTCATAGGTAAAACCGTAACCGCTATTGAAATGATGCGAAGCATGGGGTTCCTCCATGATCTGCCTGACGGTTGTTGTAGCCGATCCCAGACTGTTGTAGGGCTGAGACGGCGACTTTGCGGCCTCAAATACGCCCGCAGGAATCAGCTCGGTATAGACTCCGCTGGCCAAGTGGAGATGTGTGTGTTCAAAATCCTCTTGCGCCTGCAGCATTTTGGAATGTGCCGACCAATAAACTAATCCTTTGGGCAGCACCGTAGCCACATACTCGATGGTCTCCGTCTCTCCCGGTTCATTACGGCTCGCTGCTTTCGACCGCATCACCCAAAACATCTGCCCCTGCACTGAATAGGCCGCGTTATGGGTATCGCTCAGTTGATAGCGGCCTTCCAATGACCTCATCGTGCGGTTGCTGAAGGTATCCAGATCGGGTTTCTCGCCCATGCATTCCGTGGTAATGAGGCCGCCCAGAAAATTCGAGCGTGGCTCTCCGAATCGTGCGCTAAAAATGTTTTGTGAGCACTCAATGCTGCGCCGGAAAGAATCGCTCTCCGATTCCTTGTCTAGAGCCATCTTCGATACCGGCAACACCGGTCCCAGGTCGTTATAGATCCATTCTGCCGGATAGGCTAACTCATACCCCAATTCGCTGGAGAAATGGCGCGTCCGCGCTATCGCTGCGCGGTTATGGTCGGTACGTTCAGACTGAGCGGATGCTTCAGCGCATAGTACTAAAATTGCCATGAATAGGATCAGGACCGAAATGCTGATTTTCATCTCGCAGCAAGTCTATCATTGAACTTTGACGATAAATCCTCCCAGCTTCCCCGTTTCCCTGACACTGCCCTGACACAAAACTTTCATGAATACCTTTTCCTTTTGCTCCGGTTCTGCTTGTAGTGGGTTACACTTCTTCCAGTGCGGGAGGTCGCATCATGAGCACTACCACTCCATGTAGACCGCGACTGAAAATTGAAGGCCGGTTTCGCTCAACGCGGCAACGAACACTGGCCTTGTGCGAGCGGCTTTCTCCTGAAGACATGATGGTGCAGTCGTCGCCGGAGGCCTCGCCGGCCAAGTGGCACCTAGCCCACACCGCGTGGTTCTTTGAGTCGTTTATTCTGCGCGAATTTTTGCCCGGTTACCAGCTCTTCAACGCAGATTTCCCCTGGCTCTTCAATAGCTATTACCAGAGCTTTGCCGCCTTTCCTGAGAAGCGGCTGCGGGCTTCGTTTTCGCGCCCTGGACTGGAGGAGATTTTGCGATACCGGGAGCATGTGGACCTGGGTATTGCGCGGCTGCTGTCCGGCGATCCCGAACCGGAGGTGCTGAAGCGGATCGAGCTGGGCGCGCACCATGAGGAGCAGCACCAGGAGTTGTTGCTGACCGATATTCTGAACGCATTTTTTACCAACCCGCTGCGGCCAGCCTATCTGGACAGAGTGGCTGAGACGGAGAAGGATGAGGATGCTGATTTGCGCTCTCCGCGGTCGCAGAAGCGGGAACTCAAGCAACCGGTTGGAAACGGTCGTGCTGGCGTGCTGGATTTTGTTTCATTTGAGGGCGGGCTGCGCGAGGCCGGCTACGGGGGCGAAGGCTTCTGCTTTGATAATGAGCTGCCGCGCCATAAGGTTTGGCTGGAGCCGTATTCGCTGGCGCGGCGGCTGGTCACTTGCGCGGAGTTTGCCGCTTTCATTGCCGATGACGGATACCGCCGGCCTGAGCTGTGGCTTTCTGCGGGGTGGGATGCGGTGAAGAGCAACAATTGGAATGCGCCGCTCTACTGGACGGAAGCCGACGGCAGCTGGAAGATTTTTACTTTGCGGGGCGAGATGCCGCTGGACCGGCTGGAAGCCTCGCCCGTAAGCCACGTGAGCTTTTTTGAGGCGGACGCCTATGCTCGCTGGGCAGGCAAGCGGCTGGCGACCGAATTTGAGTGGGAAAATGCCGCCGAAGGCCAGCCGGTAACCGGAAACCTTCTGGGTACGGAACGGCTGCAGCCCATGCCGGTCACAGAAACCGCCCAAGGCCAATCCCCAGCGCAGCTGTTTGGGGATTGCTGGGAGTGGACGGCGAGCGCTTACCTTGGTTATCCCGGTTTTCAGCCTTTGGCCGGTTCGCTCGGCGAGTACAACGGCAAGTTCATGAGCGGGCAGATGGTGCTGCGTGGCGGTTCCTGCGTGACGCCTGCGGCGCACATCCGCTCGAGTTACCGCAACTTCTTCTCCCCGGAGACACGCTGGCAGTTCTCCGGGATTCGGCTGGCTTCCTGATCATCCCCGTCGCAACTGTGACCAAAGTGAGCGCATGAACCCTACGCATTCCCCAGATGCCGAAGCACGAGTGGACGAACGAGTCGCCGCGGCGGTCCTCGAAGGGCTTCAGTCCCGGCCCAGGCGGCTGCCGCCGTGGCTGTTCTATGACGAGTCCGGTTCGCAACTCTTCGAGGAGATTACGGAGCTGCCCGAGTATTACCTGACGCGCACAGAGCGAGGGATATTTACCGCCCACGCGGCGGAGATGATTGCCGATGCTGCGGAAGGCAAGCGGCTGCGCATCGCGGAACTGGGCGCTGGTTCGGCAGACAAAACGCGTCTGCTGCTGGCGGCTGCGGTCGAACGCCAGGGGACGGTGCTTTACGAACCGGTGGACGTTTCAGCAAGCGCGCTGGCGGCGGCCAGTGAGCGGATCGGGCGTGAGATTCCCGGAGTGACGGTTTCTACGCAGATCATGGACTACACGCAGGGTTTGAAACTGGAGCCGGCCGGCGCCGGCGAGCGGCGGCTGGTGCTTTATATCGGATCGAGTATCGGCAACTTCGAACCGCAGGACGCGAAGCGCCTGTTGGGCACGGTTCGAGCCGGACTCAAACCAGGCGATGGACTGTTGCTGGGCGTGGATATCGCGAAGGACGAGGCGACCCTGCTGGCCGCGTATAACGATGCGGCGGGAGTGACGGCGAAGTTCAATCGGAATATGCTTGTCCGGCTGAACCGGGAGTTGGGGGGAGATTTCGATCCGGAAGGATTTGAGCACCGGGCACTTTGGAACGGAGTTGAATCCCGGATCGAGATGCATCTGGTAAGCCGTACAGCCCAACGGGTACGGCTGGCCGCGCTGGATTTTGAAGTGGAATTCGCTGCAGGCGAGAGCATCCACACCGAAAACAGTTATAAATATCGGCCAGGCCAGGCGGAAGCAATGCTGGCCGAGTCGGGATTTGCGCCGGCCGAGTGTTGGACGGATGAGCGGAGATGGTTTGCGGTTTGCCTGGGCAAAGCGAGCTAGCTGATCATCCCGTTCAACTCAGAGCTATGAAAATAACCGCCTTGCAAAACGCAGCACGGCCAGGCCCGAATCCGAATTTAGACCTGGCAGCTTTCTCAAAAGGGATTCCATGAGACTATAGAAATAAGCCAATCCCCGCTCTTCCTGGCTTAAAAAGCCAAAACTGGATCTTCATGAGTAGCCTATGCCTCCGCGTGAATTGCAATTGGTATCTCCTGAAAAACTCGATGCGATGTTTCCCCGCCTAGATGACGGGCAAATTGCGCGGCTCATCACGCTTGGCCAGCAGCGGAATGTGCAGGCGAATGAAATCGTGCAGGAGCCGGGAGATCTGCATCACGGCATCTTTGTAGTTCTCAGCGGTAAATTTGAAGTGATTCGCATCTTCGGCGGTAATGAGACTGTGCTCCATGTCCTTGGCCGTGGAGAATTCACGGGAGACGTGAACCTGCTATCGGGTCGCGGAGCCTTTGTCCGCATCAAAGCAGTAGAAGACAGCTTACTGCTTGAAATCGACCGGGTAAATCTGCGCCACGTCATGCAGACCGATGCTACTCTGGGACAGATATTTTTAAATGCGTTTCTACTGCGCCGGGTATTTCAGATCTCCAACTCCATAGGCGATGCGGTACTGATTGGATCCAACCATTCGAGCGATACGCTGCGGCTGAGAGAATTCCTGGTTCGCAACGGCCAGCCGCACACCTATCTTGATGTCGATGTAGACCCCGATGTGCAATCGGTTCTTGACCAGTTCGAAGTTAAGATTACGGATATTCCGGTTCTTATCTGTCGCGATAAATTTGTTCTTCACAACCCCACCAACTCTGAAGCGGCTGACTGTCTCGGATTGAATGCCGGAATCGATCATGGCGACGTATGCGATATGGTAGTGATCGGCGCGGGACCTGCGGGGCTGGCAGCAGCCGTCTATGGAGCTTCTGAGGGATTGAGTGTCCTCGTCCTCGAAACAAATGCGCCCGGCGGCCAGGCAGGATCGAGTTCCAGAATCGAGAACTATCTCGGATTTCCCAATGGAGTCTCCGGTCAGGAACTATCGAATCGCGCATTCATTCAGGCAGAAAAATTCGGCGCGCATATCACCATCGCTCGAACCGCCAACGAACTGAAAAGCAGCCAGTCTCCCTATACCATCGAACTCGACAATGGAGAATCAGTCAGAGGGCGAACCGTTGTTATCGCCGCCGGCAGCCGATATCGCAGGCTGAATTTGCCCAATCTCGGCCAATTCGAAGGAGTCGGAGTTTACTACGGCGCTACCCGCCTGGAGTCTGAAGTCTGCCGCGATGACGAGGTTGCCGTAGTGGGCGGCGGAAACTCAGCGGGGCAAGCTGCGGTCTTTCTATCCGGCATTGCCCGGCATGTTTATCTCCTGGTCCGAGGCCCCTGTCTTGCCAAGTCGATGTCGAGATATTTGATTTCGAGAATCGAAGCCAGCGAAAAGATTACGCTGATGACGATGACAAAGATCGAGGCTCTTGAAGGAGCCGCGTGCCTTGAGCGTATTCACCTGCGTAACACAGATTCAGGAACGAGCGAGGCGCTGGATATCCAGCACGTATTCATGATGGCTGGTGCCGACCCGAATACGGAATGGCTGCGAGGAAGCCTCTCGCTCGATGCAAAAGGCTTCATCAAAACCGGAAGCAAGGTACAAGACGGCTGGCCTCTGGAACGGAGTCCTTACCCTCTGGAAACCAACCTTCCCGGTGTTTTCGCTGTTGGCGATATCCGTGCTGAGAGCGTAAAGCGCGTCGCCGCCGCCGTAGGCGAAGGCTCCATGGTTGTTCAATTTGTTCACAAGGCCCTTGCCGGGTAGCGAATTAAGCATCGCCGGCAAGGTAGCGGCGTGCGACTCCGTTCAGTGTTTCATCCAGCCGTGCATTCCTGCTTCAAAGCTGCGGCGATCCAGACGAGGTAGTGCGCGCGCCACCTTGTCCGGAAGCAGAGGGTAGTGTCTTGCCGCAATGAGGTACTCCGGAACGCACCAAACATCTTCCTCTGAGGTCATCCAGTGCCGGCTGTCCAGGCGCGCAAGGTTTACAGGTCTCGAGTAGGATCGCAACGTGTATTCGCCGCGCAGGTTGTAGTAGTGCTCAAAATAACTGAGCGCCAGTTCGCGCAGCATGCGGTAGATCGGCTTGCGTGAGCGCAGGCCCGCAAAATTCGACTTGGCAATGCTTCCCCACAGGCCGCGTTCGCGGTAGATGGCCAATACGTGATCATCGTCATGCACGGCTTCAAGATCCATGAGCAACGGTGGGTAGCCGTTGAGACGCAGGGCCGCAGCGGCCAGGAGCGCTCCCTCAAGGCAGTGTCCCTTGCGCTCTCGCAACACGCGCTGAGGAGACCACGCCGTGTCCGCGTACTGGTACGTCAACGCGTCAATGAACTGCTGGATTCGCGCCGGTGTCTTCAGTGCGCGCAACACGCGCAAATTCTCCGGGGTCAGGCCGAAGCTCTCGTGCCTGTCTCGCCGAATACCGCTTTTCGAAAGTTCCTTATGCTTTACAGACAAAAAAGCGACCCTTTTGGAAAGTCTCGAAAATTATACAGAATCCAGTCCTAATAGCCGGGGCCCTGAAGTACCACTGGTTCCCCTTCTTGGTCTGATGCATCTACGGGTCGCGCTTGCCGCTGGAGTTCTTCGTCGACTAGGGCGCTTGGATAATCGTCGCGTCTACAATGGTGCCCGTGCTGATGCGGATGCCCTTCGTTTCATCCTTATAGTTTATTCAAGAATGACGCCGGTTGCAGACTTGCGCAGAGATTCCCTAAGTGCAGATACGTTCGGACCGCCGCAGCAAAGTCATGCATGTGTATTGCGACTGTCTGCAATGGATACTCGATATCAAGGTAACAAGACTGATATGATCCAACCCAGGGAAGACGCATGGTTGACTACTTGAATCAGCGCTCGCCAGGGGAACGGTTTCGCACCGCTGTCGAGGGAGAACAGCCGCTGCAGGTTGCGGGCGCAATCAACGCATACACTGCACGCTTGGCCGAAGCAACGGGGTTTAGAGCCCTCTATCTCTCCGGAGGCGGAGTGGCGGCAAACTCGTTGGGCATGCCGGACCTGGGGATCAGCACAATGGAAGATGTGCTCACCGACGCCCGGCGCATTACGCACGCCACAGACCTGCCATTGCTGGTGGATATTGATACGGGATGGGGCGGCGCATTCAATATTGCGCGAACCATACGATCCATGTCCAAAGCAGGCGTTGCGGCCGTTCATATTGAAGATCAGGTGAGCGCCAAGCGCTGCGGGCACCGCCCCGGCAAGGAGCTGGTGGCGGCCGGCGAAATGGTGGACCGCATCAAAGCTGCCGTCGATGCGCGGACCGATGAAAACTTTGTGGTGATGGCGCGGACCGATGCGTTGACCGCCGAGGGGCTGGCGGCGGCTATCGAGAGGGCTCAAGCCTACGTGGCAGCGGGCGCGGAAATGATCTTTGCCGAAGCGGTAACGGAGCTGGCGATATATACGAAGATCCGTGCGGCTGTGGGCGTACCCATTCTGGCCAACATTACCGAGTTCGGAGTGACGCCGCTGTTTACGCGCGAGGAGCTGAAGGCCGCGGGCGTGGATATCATCCTCTACTGCTGTGCCGCTTACCGGGCGATGAACGCCGCAGCTTTGAAAGTCTATGAGGCCATCCGCGCCGAGGGAACCCAGCGCAGCGTGCTCCCGATGATGCAGAGCCGCGAGGAACTCTACAAATATTTGGACTATCACGCGTATGAGGAAAAGCTCGACGCGCTGTTTGCCAAGGATAAAAAGTAGACACGGCCGCCTTGATTCGTATAGTTTGATGCTCTCCGGAGGCCCTGATGAGCGATACGCAAACCGGCCAATCCCCGTCGGCCTTCAAACCAAAAAAATCTGTAGCCCTTTCCGGCACGCCCGCTGGCAACACAGCCATCTGCACGGTGGGACACAGCGGCAACGATCTGCACTATCGGGGCTATGAAATCAGGGACCTGGCTTCTCACTGCGAATATGAGGAAGTGGCCTACCTGCTGGTGCATGGCAAGCTACCCAATGTAGTGGAGCTCGCCGCCTACAAGACAAGACTGAGGTCCCTACGCAATTTGCCTATGGCGCTAAAACAGGCCCTGGAATTGCTTCCGCCCACAACGCACCCGATGGACGTGTTGCGCACGGGAGTCTCGGTGCTGGGCTGCCTGCAACCGGAGAGCGCGGACCAAGCCGAGGCCGATGCACGGGCCATTGCGGATTCGCTGCTGGCGGCGTTGAGCCCTATGCTTCTTTACTGGTATCACTATGCCCACCACGGCTGGCGCATTGAAGTTGAGCCGTTCAACGATTCAGCCGCTGTGCATTTTCTTCACCTGCTGAACAGGAAAGATCCTCGTGCGGATTGGGCGGCGGCCATGCAGGCTTCGCTGATTCTGTACGCTGAGCACGAATTCAATGCGTCCACCTTCACGGCGCGGGTGATTGCCGGCACCGGCTCCGACCTCTACTCCGCTATTATCGGAGCGATTGGTGCACTGAAGGGACCCAAGCATGGCGGCGCCAATGAAGTGGCGATGGAAATTCTTCAGCGCTATGAAAATCCAGACGAGGCCGAGGCCGATATTCGCCGCCGCGTGGCCAATCGCGAAGTGATCATCGGCTTCGGGCATCCGGTTTATACCATCGGCGATCCACGCAGCGATATTGTGAAGGAAGTAGCGCGCAGATTGGCAACTGCTGATGGCGATATGCGGCTGTTTGCGATTGCCGAGCGCATTGAGAGCGTGATGAGCGACGCCAAGCGCATGTTTCCCAATCTCGACTGGTACAGCGCGGTCGCATACCATCAGATGGGCATCCCCATCGACCTGTTTACGCCATTGTTTGTCATCGCTCGCACGGCAGGTTGGTGCGCGCATGTAATCGAGCAGCGGCAGGACGGCAAGATCATTCGGCCCTCGGCGAATTACACCGGGCCGGAGAATTTGAAGTTTGTTCCCATAGAAGAGCGTCCGTAAAGAAGGGGATCTGTGTCTTCGCAAATCAGCAACGAGCGCCCAGCGCCGGATAAAGTCATCTCCGATATTGCCGACTACGCGCTTCAGTTTGAGATCAAGAGCGAACTGGCCTATGTAACAGCGCGTTCCTGCCTCATCGATACGCTAGGTTGCGGGCTAGAGGCGCTTGAATACCGGGCATGCACAAAGTTGCTCGGCCCTATCGTACCCGGCACGGTGGTTCCCAACGGCGCGCGGGTTCCGGGCACAAGCTACCAGCTCGATCCGGTGCAGGCAGCGTTCAATATCGGAGCCATGATTCGCTGGCTGGACTTCAACGACACATGGCTGGCCGCCGAATGGGGCCATCCGTCCGATAATCTAGGCGGCATTCTAGCCACAGCCGATTGGCTCTCGCGCACTGCTCTTGCAGAGGGCAGACCTCCCTTGGTAATGCGCGATGTTCTAACCGCGATGATCAAGGCGCACGAAATCCAGGGCTGCATCGCTCTCGAAAACTCGTTCAACAAAGTGGGGCTGGATCACGTGGTGCTGGTAAAGGTGGCTTCGACCGCCGTGGTGAGCCAGTTGCTCGGCTTGAGCCGCGAGCAGACAATCGCCGCGCTTTCGTTGGCGTGGGTCGACGGGCAGAGTCTGCGCACCTATCGCCACGCGCCCAATACCGGATCGCGTAAGAGCTGGGCCGCGGGCGACGCCACCAGCCGAGCCGTGCGCCTGGCACTGATGGCCCGCGCGGGCGAGATGGGCTACCCTTCAGCGTTGACCGCAAAAACGTGGGGATTCTACGACGTTTCATTCCGAGGGCAGGAGTTTCGTTTCCAGCGACCGTACGGCTCTTACGTGATGGAAAATATATTGTTCAAGATCAGTTACCCGGCTGAGTTTCATGCGCAGACGGCCGTCGAAGCAGCCATGAAGCTGCATGCGCAGCTTGCCGCGCGCGGGTTGAACGCATCCGCTATCCGTGCCATCACCGTGCGCACCCACGAGGCCTGCCTGCGCATCATCGACAAGAAGGGGCCGCTCTCCAATCCCGCCGATCGCGACCACTGCATTCAATACATGATTGCAGTTCCGCTGATCTTTGGCCGCCTCACCGCCGCCGACTACGAAGACAAAGTTGCCGCGGACCCGGTTTGGGGGCCACGCATCGATGCCGTGCGCGACCGCATCACCTGTGTGGAGGAGCCGCAGTTTACCCGCGATTACCACGATCCTGAGAAGCGGTCAATCGCTAACGCACTTCGTGCTGTCCTCGAAGATGGCTCTGCGATGGAGGAAGCAGTCGAGTACCCCATCGGCCATCGGCGCCGTCGCGAAGAAGTTTTGCCGCTGCTGGTGGAAAAGTTCAGAAGCAATCTCCGCCGCCGCTTTTCCGAAGACCTCCAGCAGCAGATTCTCGAAGTCTCGCTCGATGCGGATCGTCTCGACTCCATGCCGGTAAACGAATACGTGGATTTGTACGTGCCGTAAATACGGCGGGGCTGCTCGCGGCTACTCCCGCTCAACGGCCAGGGCTACCGAGTTTCCTCCGCCCAGGCAAAGAGCGGCCACACCTTCCCATCTTCTTCTCAACCGCGCCAAAAGAAAGGCCCGCTGTTCCCTTCTCCACCACAAACGCCGAAATGCCGCACGGACCGGCTGCTCCCGTGCGCGCCATTGCAACATATACGTCCGCATCCCCCGCTCCAGAGATAAATTGCTTCACGCCGTTCAAGACGTAACCGACACCCTCCCGCACAGCGCGGGTAGTTAAGGCAGCGGCATCCGATCCACTTGCCGGCTCTGAAAGACAGTAAGCGCCCAAAGTTTCTAATGAGCACATACGCGGCAGCCGGATGGCGAATTTGGCGTGGTGGAATGGCAGGAACAACTGCCTCCTCACGAATGATGTGTGCCGAGGCATTTCAAGAACGTTACTATAGAAATAGATGAACCCGACCGAACGGTCCCGCCAAACCGCTTTTCAAGAGACGCTCCTCAGCGCCCGCCGCACTATGCTGCTGAGCGAGATCCTCAAGCTGGCTGTGGACAACTTCCGCCTGAGCAAGATGCGCTTTGCCCTCACCGCTCTGGGAATGGTCATCGGTACAGCCTCGGTCATCCTGGTGGTCACCATCGGCCTGACCGGCAAGAAATACATTCTGGAGACAATCCAGAAGGTTGAGACCAATTCGATCGAGCTGGAATATGCCGGCGGCGGCGCCACAAACACAGAACGGGTGCTTTACAACGACTACCTCACCCGCGAAGACGAGAAGGCCGTGGATGCGCAGGTGCCTGGTGTCCTTTACTCCTCGCCCATTCTCACCATGCATGACCGCATCAGCTTCGGCGGGGGTGTGGTCAAAGATACGCTGGTGCTCGGCGTAAGCCCGCAATATCAAGACATCCGCAACCTGCTGGTGCCCGTAGGCCGCTTCTTCGATGACAACGATGACGCGGCTCATATCAAGTGCGCAGTAGTCACTGAACAGTTCGCCCGCGAACGATTCGGCAGCGATGACGCGGCTGTCGGCCAGAACTTCGAGATCAGCGGCATCCCTTTCACCATCATCGGCGTCTTCAAAGAGAGCGGTATGGGCGACTTTGGCATATCGGAGATACAGGACCAGACCATCCTGATTCCCTTTTCCGTGGCCCGCTACTTTACGGGAACCGAAAATGTGAACCAAATTTATTTTTCCATGCATAGCATGGACGAAGTCCCCGACGCCGCAAAAGAGATCGTCCGCATCATCCACTCACGCCACCGGCCCGACTCCGTCTACCAGGCGCAAACGTTGAAGGAAATACTGGTCATGGCCGGCAAGATCATGACCGCACTGACTGCGCTCCTGGTGCTGGTGGCCTTTGTCACCCTGGCGGTGGGCGGCGTGGGCATCATGAACATCATGCTGGCCAACGTGCGCTCCCGCACCCGCGAGATCGGCATCCGCAAAGCGCTGGGCGCCACTTACCGCGAAATCAGGCTTCAGTTTCTGGCCGAGGCGGTCATCATCTCGCTGGTCGGCGGCGCCGTCGGCACGCTCGTAGGGCTAGCCGTGCCTTTGTTCATCCGCTTTTTCACTCACCTTGATCTGCCCATCTCCGGCTGGTCTGTCGCCATCGCGCTGGCCGCGGCCACGTCAGTGGGAGTATTCTTCGGCACCATGCCCGCCACGCGCGCCGCCCAGTTAGACCCCGTCGAGGCCCTCAGAGATGAGTGATCCCGAGCGCTCTCAGTCCGGCTCCGGCGATGATTCGCACGACTCACCCTCTCAGGGTCCGAGCCTCACGCTGCTCTATAGCCTCATCGCGCTTGCACTGATTGTGGCCATTGGATTAGCCATGATGATCGTGCTCCCCTTTTATCACCGGCGATAAGAGGCTTCCCGACTCAAATCTAATCTGGCAATTGGCCTGAATCAATCCTGGCGAGCGCCGGGAATTGCTTCTAACTCCGCCCCTTCAGCAATCAGCACCGGAATCCCATCCAAAATCGGATAAATCCGTCTGCACTTTGCGCAAACCAGCTTTCCCTCATCCAAACGAAGTCTGCCCATACAAGCCGGGCAGGCCAACTGTTCCACTACTAACGAGTCAATCGGGAAATAAGATTTAGAATCGGCAGGCATCGTGCCCTACTGAATCGTCGCATCGGAATTGGCATCGGCGGCTGCGGCCACCCGATGCGGGCGGCTGGCAAACTCCTGTTCGATGCGGTCAATGGTGCCGGCCTTGGCAAACTCGTAAGCCACGCGAATTCCGTTGAACAGAGCGCGGTCGTTCGAGGAGCCGTGGCCGATGATGCACACCCCGCGCACCCCCAGCAGCGGCGCTCCGCCGTATTCTCTATAGTCCAGGCGGCGGCGAAAATCGTTGAAAGCCCGCCGCGACAGCAGCGCGCCCACCTGCGCGGTCACCGTCCGAGTAAGCGACTCGCGCAGCACGTCGCGCACAAAGCGGCCCACTCCCTCGCAGGTCTTCAGCGCCACGTTGCCCACAAATCCGTCGCAGACAATCACGTCGGCCAGGCCGCTGAATATGTCGCGCCCCTCCACGTTGCCGATGAAGCGAATGGGAAGCGCCTTGAGCAGAGGAAAGGCCTCGCGGGTCAGATCGTTGCCTTTGGTCTCTTCCTCGCCGATGGAGAGCAACCCAACCCGCGGCGCGTCAATCTTGAGCACCGTCCGGGCATACATCTCGCCCATCACTGCAAACTGCTCCAGGTTATGTGGTTTGCAATCCACATTGGCGCCCACATCCAGCAGCACGCACGGATTCCCCGTAGAACTGGGCATGGGAGTAGCCAGCGCCGGACGATCCACCCCCGGCAGGGCGCCCAGAACCATCTTGGCCGTGGCCATGGCCGCCCCGGTGTTGCCCGCGGTCACAAAGCCGGCTGCCTTGCCGTCGCGCAACAG